>MAAB01038338.1_pt1 | contig 30601 bp, 27 predicted proteins | sample 1115991 | NCBI WGS metagenome assembly MAAB01 (sample SAMN04961124, study PRJNA320927) | seawater metagenome | isolation source: sample BD02T18 sea water enriched with oil for 18 days | place: USA:Gulf of Mexico | collected 2013-07-27
ATTCTAAGTGCCTTAATACAGCAGTGGGATGCAATTCACTACCCTACTTTAGGCTTGGGAATCTTCGCTATAACGATGTTGTTTTGGCTGCGAAAATCATTTAAAGCTGTGCTGCTTACGCTAGGTGTAGGCCAAACAGTGGCAGAAATAATGGCAAAAACCGGGCCGGTGTTTGTCATTATAGTTACTATTACAGTCACTTGGGCAGCGCAATTGGTGCCATTGGGGGTGAGTGTAGTGGGAGATATTCCGCGGGGGCTGCCCAGCCTTGCACTGCCGGTATTTTCACTGCAATTGTGGCAACAGCTGCTGGGATCGGCGCTGTTGATCAGTGTTATTGGTTTTGTTGAATCTGTGTCGGTGGCCCAGACACTGGCGGCAAAAAAGCGCCAGCGGATCTCTCCGGATCAGGAATTAATAGGTTTAGGTGCTGCAAATATAGCCTCTTCAGTGAGCGGCGGATTTCCGGTGACAGGAGGTTTCTCTCGCTCAGTGGTTAACTTTGATGCGGGTGCTAAAACTCCTGCTGCGGGGGCCTATACGGCAGTAGGTATCGCACTGGCAACCCTTTTCTTAACTCCGCTGATCTATTTTCTGCCTAAGGCGACCCTGGCGGCTACTATTATCGTTGCAGTATTATCGCTGGTGGATTTAGGTGCGCTAAAGCGCACCTGGCAATATTCGCGAAGTGACTTTTCAGCGATGTTGGTGACTATCTTACTTACCTTGTTATACGGGGTAGAGTTGGGCATTGTGTTTGGTGTCAGTCTTTCGGTACTCTTGTATTTGTACCGTACCAGCATGCCGCACAGCGCAGAAGTCGGCTTAGTGGCGGGTACCGAGCACTTTCGAAACATTGACAGGCATAAAGTTGAAACCGATGAAAAAATCTTAACCTTGCGTATCGATGAGAGCTTGTACTTCATCAACGCCAGATACTTGCAAGATCGCGTTTACGATTTGATAGCGAAAAATCCGCAGATAGAGCATTTCGTATTGATGTGCCCGGCTGTCAATTTTATCGACGCCTCGGCACTGGAAAGTTTGGAGGCGATTAACGCATTGCTAAAAGACAGCGCAGTGAAATTTCATTTGTCGGAGGTGAAAGGCCCGGTGATGGATAGGCTACAGCGCAGCCATTTTATCGAGCAGTTGAGCGGTGAAGTGTTTCTCAGCCAGTACGAAGCCTGGCGACAGCTGAAGTCTCTAAATACTGAACTTTAAGTGCTACTGTGGCTGACAAGTTTTCTCGCTAGTGTGTTGTCGTAATGACAGAAAAACTGCGATGATAGGGTCATTCTTTCATCGGGAGCAGTATATGCAATTGCCAGCAAAACAACAGAGTCAATCGGCCTGGTACGGATCTGTTTTAGCACAGCAACCAGCGCAGTGGACTATGCGCTTAAACGGCTCACAAGTGGCCGAGCTGGCTACGGCAGCCGATATTTGTCTGCAGCAAAGTAACGATGTGGCACACATTAACAAAGCTAACTTCCACCTGCCGCTCTTAGGCATTGAGCTACAAAAAGTGCGCTCGGCACTGCTGCACGGCTTAGGTTTTATGTTGATTAATGGCATAGATAAAGATCAATTTAGTACCTTACAGCTCGCTGCCATGTTTTATGGCTTGGGCGCGCACCTAGGAAATGCCCGAATGCAGAATGCACAAGGTCATATACTGGGGCACGTGCGGGATTTAAACTTACGCAGTGATGACCCCAAAGTGCGTATTTACCAAACCAGTGAGAGGCAAACCTTCCATACTGACTCAGCGGATGTGGTGGCATTACTCTGTTTAAATAAGGCCAAAGCGGGTGGAGAGTCGCTGCTGGTGAGCGCAGTGACTGTCTTTAATGAAATGCGTGAACACTACCCGCGATTGTTGGCCTGTCTGTTTGATCCTATCGCCACAGATCGGCGCGGGGAAGTGCCGCCGGGGATGCAGCCGTATTTTTCCATTCCGGTTTTTAGTTGGTATCAACAGCATCTAAATGTCATTTATCAACGCCAGTACATAGATTCAGCACAGCGCTTTGCCGGGGCGTTTAAGCTCACGGCGACGCATATTGAGGCGCTGGATATATTTGATCAACTCTGCAATGACCCTAAGTTGAACTTGCGCATGCAGCTGCAACCCGGTGATATGCAGTTTGTCTATAACCACTCACTGCTGCACGATCGCACTGGTTTTGAAGACTACCAACAACCGCAACAGCGTCGCCACTTGCTGCGATTGTGGCTGTCGATGCCCGGTGACAGAGAGCTACCGGAAGTCTTTAAACAACGTTTTGGCTCTATTACCGTAGGTGATCGCGGAGGCATGAGCTTGCCCAATGTAGACCCTTGTGCACCACTGCAAGCGGGTTAAACCGGATTATCTCCCTATACTCTGGTTACTTTCGCGGCAAAGCAGCCGGGCCTTGCGTAGTGCAAATGTAGATATTGCACTGTGCTGTTCGTGAGCATATCGCAAATCATTTTTTTAAGATCGCACCCTTCAACAACATCTGCAGTCAGCATTAAATGCTCGGCATCAAATGCGCGTACTGAAATCAGTCTGTTTGTAATCATCTGCGGAATACAGTTAGCGTCAGGGGTCGCCTGAGAGGCGTTTTCGCGAACAAATATGGCATGCGATGCATTATACGGTGAAGCTTCGGCTAAGTGACTGTAATTGATTAAAATGACAGTCTCACCTATTGTAGCATCCGCTAGACTTACTCTGCATGGGTAACTATGCTCTTCCTCTACGACTGTTTTAACGATATTGCGATGTTTAAGTTCTGCCGCAGACAATGAGAAAAAGTCTTTATAAGGTTCTGGTGAGAGGGCGTGAATTTGAAACATAATATTAAATCCTTTGTTTTGGCTAAGACAAACAAGCCAGCTGAAAACTTCGCGGGCTTATTTAATTGATGTCGAATTAGAGAGCCAGCATAGTTTCGTACAGGTAATAGCTATATCCGAATCTTGCGCTATCACTAATCTATACTGATAATAGTTGGCAGCGTTGATGATTAGACTAAATAATTCTATAGCTGACTGTGAGCCAAAATCGTCGGGCAGCATATCTACCTTAAGAAGGGATCTACATGAAATCGCTTGATGCGCAAAATGCAGCCGCCAGAGATAAGCTAAAAAATGATATAGCTTTGCGTAAGCTTTTGCAGAGGATGCCAAAAAGCGTCCAGGATAGTTTTACAGAGGAGCAGCTAGCAAATATCAAGATAGCGATAGGCGCCAGAACCTGGGGCAGCCATGTAATTGATCTGCGCAGTACGGTTAAAATGTTTCGCTACCGCTATTACTATGTCTTTGTCGCCGGAAGAAACCGCCGTGAATTAAGCGCCAGAGAACGTCGCATCGGCCTTTTCATTCAAGCCGTAGCGCTTGCCTCCTTTTTGACTTTTAGTACACTGCTGGGGATTTTAGTGCTGTACTTACTTAAGTCGGCGGCAGGTATAGATATTTTTCCCGGTTTTTCTTTTGGCGTCTGGGGGTGGTTTAAAGGTGAGTTTTTATAATGGGGGAGTCTTTTATTTGCTATTAAATACTCTCCAACCCACTACTGGAAATCCTGTGATCTGGGTTGGAAATGCGCTAAAAAAGGTTATGACTGCCATATTAGGCGAGTTGCTTAGCGGTTTTGTATTTAACTCTTAGCTGTGGATTTAGTAAATAAGTTTAGCACTGTACCGGCGAGAAATATCTTAGTAATGCTGGATTTTTGGTATAAATGCTCAGGGATTTTATCGGCAATTTTGGCGTGCAATTGTGGTAATCGAGACCAGTGCACTCCCTGCTTGTGATGATGGGCCGTATGATAACCTAAGTTTCCGGTTAAAAAATTAAACACTGGGTTTAAATTGTTGTAGGAAGCTTCAAACTCATCTTCAGTATCTAATCCTGAATGATGCTCGTAGGTAACATAAGCGGTAAAAAGTAAGCTGGTCAGCATAGGTAAAACGAAAATAAAGAGTGCGGCTAACGGATTCCAAATTATCAGACCAATTATGATCGCGAAAGTAAGTGCGGTATAGCGGACAAAAATTTTCAATTGTTTAGGGTGCTTTTTACCGACAGTATAGCCCCTTGGGTAGGCGGTAATCGCGACATTAAATGAGTATTCGATCACTCCCATTTTACTGCCATCCTTACGCTTCCAGCGACTTTCATCTTTCTCCTGATCAAGAAAGTTTAAATGGTGACCTAAAACGTGGTGCAAACGCCATAAGTGGGTGGTGACACCTGTGTGTAAGGCGTAAAAGAATTCCAGGATACGGTTCAGTGTTTTATTGCGAAAAGTGAACAAGTGTTGGTGGTGGTGATTCCAGGCGCAGATAACGCCTTTGGGGATTAACATTGCGGCATAGTAAGCGAGAAAAACAGTGAGACTGGTGACTGCAAAATAAAGGACAAAATCGATAATGGTTAAACACAAAATAACAGCAACTGGCCAGCGATCTTCTTTAAACCTAAAAATGCTCTGAGTTTGTTTTGATTGAAGACTTGCTTGCATAGAGTGCCTATAGGAAAAATGACTAGAATAATCGGGCCATAGTATTATATTGGCCCTGACTTAGCCAGCGGCTTAGCTTGAATTAAGCTGAGGTAGATGCAGAACAAACCCCGATATTGCACAGTCGGCGACAGGCCGTGCTCTGTTGCAGCAGTGAACTGAACTAACAATCAATCATTTACTGTTTATTTGGCCTGTTGTTCAGCTCCTGCTATAGGCTTTTCTCTAAATTTATCCAAGCATAACTAAATGCACTTTATAGTCGCTGTTATTGGCTGGCAGTGCTCTCAAGTAACAGAGCACAGCCAGGGGTGAGTTAATGTCGGCCACCGAAAGCACGGGCCGTCGTAATCTAGGTCTGATAGCATGCTTTTTCGAGCTAGAAACAGTCAGCTCAAGAGGTTTAAGGCGGGGTTGTATCTTTCTTAAAGTCGTTCCTGAGTATTCTTCAAGTCGCCTAGGTGCAGCCGATGTCGGTGGCTAAAAACGGCTATTCTTAGCACTAGATAGGTGGCTGTCGTTCAAATTCAATGCGTACTTTAGGTGTTAGCACTGGCCGTGTTTGGATCCTTTGGCCTGGTAGGTAATATATCTAGGCCTGTCACAGTGTTAGTGTTTTCTGGGGTTGGCTGGTTGTTCAGACGCTATAACTACTCAGTACCGGCAGTAGTTATAGGTATTTTATTAGGCAGTATGGCAGAGAGCTCACTATTACGCTGATTCCAAATCAGCGGCACAGAACTCAGCTATATTCTTGATAGACCCGTTACAATGGGCATCATTGCGCTGCTGTTGTTTTCACTGTTTGGCTCTAAACTTTTGCGTGTCCTAAAAGCCCGCTGTGTTGCAAAGCTTAAGCGCTTTGCCGTAGTACGAGCTAAGGCTCATGAGGGTCTTGGCGCATGCTAGCCTTCTATTGTCAGAGCAAAAACCTCCAGTTATTGATTCATTTACAAAGTATTTTAAATATTCCACTATAAATAATCGACATATACTGCATTGATAAATAGCGCTTATTGAGATATCAAGTGATAATCATTGCTATTTTCAGTGCTATTTAATGATTACCTGTATACGAATTATCCGTTTTATTGTATTATTTTTGCGCCATAAAATTCGCTAAAGTCAGTGTGTTAGATCAGTTAATTCTGTCTGATCGATGTTTGTCTAATTATAGAGCAAGCCAATCTGCTCTGTTTTTTCAAGATCTTATTACAGCTAAGAAGGCCTCCTAGCGCAGTAAATTAAATACTGTTCAAGTACTAAGCCTCTAAAGTCATCCAAAAAAACACATTAGCCTTGTAGTGAAAAATCACCTGTAGATTTTCTGAAACAATTTAAGGCATTGAGTATTTTCCCGCCACGGATGGTCGAATAGAAATTAATATCCGGTCACAAACTTAGCTTATTTCATGATCCATATATGGGATAAGCATTTGCGACAAAAACACTAATTGTGAGTTGAAATATGAGATTGAAACATAAGTTATTCATCGCTTTTCTTGCCATAGGTCTAATACCCGCCGTTGTTTTAAGTATGTCGGCACTCTACATCTCAACTGACTCCCTAGTTTCTCAAGCCTACAACCAGCTAACCTCCATTCGTGCAATTAAGAAACAGCAAATCGAAAGTTATTTCGCCGAACGCGAAGGCGATTTAACGATGTTATCAGAATCTATACTTGATCAGGTAAAGCAGAATTCTAGCGATGAATTACCGGCTATGGCAGAAGTTAATCACCACTACTTTAAGAAATTTATCGAAACTTATGACTATTACGATCTATTTTTGATTAACCCACAAGGTGATGTTTTCTATTCAGTGACTAAAGAAGCCGACTATCAAACAAATTTACGCACCGGTCCTTATAACTCATCTGGGCTGGGCCAGCTGTTTAAGCAAGTGCAGCGAGAAGGAGGCTTTCACTTAAGTGATTTTAAGCCTTACGCTCCAAGTAACAATGATCCTGCAGCCTTCGTCGCTATGCCCTTAACAGTGGCAGGTGAAGTGCAGCTAGTGGTGGCCTTACAGCTTTCGACAAAAAAAATAGCCGCAATAATGCAACAGCGTGAAGGCATGGGAGAAACGGGTGAGAGTTACCTGGTCGGTCAGGATAAGCGCATGCGTTCTGACTCTTTCTTAGATCCGGTTAATCACTCTATGAAAGCTAGCTTTGCCGGAACCGTAAAGGAAAATGGTGTAGACACAGTTGCCGCCGTAGCGGCTTTGGCGGGTGCAACAGGTGCGAAAGTCATTCGTGACTATAACGGTAACCCGGTATTGTCTGCATATACCCCGGTGAATATTCAAGATGTACGTTGGGCGCTGTTAGTTGAGATTGACGAAGCGGAAGTGATGCATCCAGTGAGAGACTTACAGTGGTTTGTCTTGATCATATTAATCTGCTCGGTCGCGGCTATTGTTGTTCTGGCATACAGTATAGCGATTTCTATCACTAGGCCTCTAGGTGGCGAGCCGCAGCAAATGAGGCTGGTAACCGATAAGATTGCCTCTGGGGACCTCAGTCAGGAATTTAGTAAAGATGTTGAACATGTCGGTGTTTACGGAGCCATGAGCCGTATGTCGAAAAGTTTGCAGCAGGTGATTGGCAGTATAGCCCATGTCACAGATGAGTTGTCTAGCGCCGCCGGTCAAACCAGTAGTACTGCAGAGCAATCCAATGTCAGTTTACACGAGCAGCAAGTGAACATTGAAGGTGTTTCTGGTGCCATGACAGAGATGAGCGCAACTATTTTACAAGTGGCAGAAAATGCTAGATCCGTGGCAGATTCTACTCAGCAAGTTGAAGTGATTTCGCAGAGCGCGCACAGTCAAGTGACCGGCACTATTGAAGTGATCGAAGAATTATCAAGTGAAATTAACAGCGCCGCTGAGGTGATCGGGCAAGTGGAGGCAAACTCGCAATCTATAGGCTCTATACTGGAGGTGATTCGCGGAATTGCCGACCAAACCAACTTGCTGGCGCTAAATGCGGCTATTGAAGCCGCACGAGCGGGAGATCAGGGGCGTGGATTTGCCGTGGTCGCAGACGAAGTGCGGCAGCTGGCACAAAAAACTCAGAGTTCGACTTTAGATATTAAAGAAATGATAGAGCTGTTGCAGCAGGGAACGCAGCAGGCAGTATCAGTGATGCAGCTGAGTACTGATAAAGCCAGTGACACTGTGACCTCTGCCAGGGGCACGGCCAGCTCAATTCATGATTCTTATCAGGAGATCCAGTTGATCTCCGAGAATGCTATGCAAATTGCCGCCGCCGCCGATCAACAGTCGGCTGCCGCAGAAGAGATCAATCAGGCCCTGGTCGCTATCAATGAAGCAGCGCTGCAAAATGCTATAGGCATTAATGAAATCACCTCTACCAGTGAACATTTAAATTTACTGGCAGTTGATTTGCAGCAGATTACCGGGAAATTCACCTTAGGAAAAAGCGCCTAACACTCAGTTTGAAAAGTGCTGCACAGCTAATAGCGTAGCAAAGCTTCATAGCTGTGCACTCATGCGTTATTGAGAGGCGTCGGTCGCAGCGTGCCTGACTCTGTTGAATACTTGAGAGAGAGTGTCAAAAAATATTGGCAGTGCTACCCCTGCGATTATTAACCCGCAGGCGATTAATTTATCGCCGGCTATCTGCTCATCGTAAAAAATTACTGAGCCCAATAATGCAAAAATAGGAATCAATAGCTTTAGTGGGCCCATCGTTGTAAGCGGGTATATCGTTAACAATCTATTCCAAATCCAATAGCCGATTACCGTGGTTGGGTAAGCCTGAAACAATACCGAGGCGAAGGCAGTTTGGTTAAAATCGCCGATCAAGGCAACGAATCCACTGCTACCGCTGGTTAGGTAGGCTATTGCAAACAGCGGCAGAGGCGCGAACAGACTAGACCAGACCACAAAGCTAAACATTTCTTTAATGTTGGCTTTTTTGATCAGCAAGGTGGCGGCGCTCAAACTGATGGCGGCGATGACAGCGAGTACTGCACCCGTGGTCGTCACTGATCCATCTTCTATGCTGAACACCATTGCCAAGCCCGCCAGTGACAGCAACAGTCCCAGTTTGCTGCTAGTGGTTAAGCGCTCTCTGAGTATTACCACCCCGAGAATAACACTGATGAATGCACTGGCTTCCAGGATTACCCCAGCCATCCCTGCCGATAGCCCTTCGGCAATGGACAGTGACATCATACCCCAGACACCCACCCCAAAAACCACCCCGTAGCCGACTAAATAACCCCAACCGACGTCAGGCTTGCGGACAAAAAATATCAGCGGTAATGCGGCAAAGGTAAATCTTAGAGCGGCAACAATGAAAGGGTCCATAGTGTCGACCCCGGCTTTAATAACCGAAAAATTAAACCCCCACAGGCAAGTGACAGCAATAGCGAGTAATAAGTGCAAAGGTTTCATCTTCAGTTCTCCGGTAGATTTTATTTGACTAGTATGGGATTTTCAGAAAAAATAAACAGATGCAATTATTGAAAATTTTTAGGGTACAGTTTTATGAGTGCACGCTACATTGAGTTGTCTGATGAAATTATCGAGCAGATCTCAACAGGAAAATTAGCTCAGGGGCAGCGTATGCCCTCAATCAGAAAAATGACCCGCCAGCACAGCGTCAGTATCACCACGGCGCTGAATTGCTACCATCGATTGCAAGAGCAGGGGTGGCTCCACTCTGTGCCACAATCGGGATTTTTTGTCAGTCAGCCCCTGGATAAGTCGGGGGTTCCGATATTTCCAAAGTTTAAAGCGCAAGTGTCTAAACCTAGAGCCGCAGCTCTGGTGCCTCCCTCGCAGCGAGGGCCGCTGTTCTCTGCGCAGCTTTCCCCTGCGTTAATACCGATGGCGATACTAAATAGGGCGCTAGTGCGAGGTAATTTGAAAAGCGGAGACACTCTGTATCAGTATCCGGACCCTCAAGGTGAGATGAGCTTGCGAAATGCGTTAGCCAGCCATTTCAGTCAGCAGTACTTTCCACTGGAAAGCGACAACTTAGTGATCACCAATGGCTGTATGGATGCCGTGCGTACTGCCCTGGAAATCACCACTAGACTTGGCGATGCTGTGGCTGTTTCCTCGCCTTGTTTTAACGGTTTACTCAGTCTGTTAGAAAATATGGGGCGCTTAGTAGTGGAGATTCCCTGTGATCAGGGTGGACTGGATTTGCTGCAATTAGAGCAACATATGGCGGACCAATCCGTCACTGCTTGTCTGCTCAGTGCCAATTTTATTAACCCTCAGGGGATCTGCCTGAGTGTGCAGCAAAAGAAAAAGATTGCCGAGTTGGCTACTCAGTACAGTATTGCGGTGATTGAAGACGATGTTTTTTTGGAGCTCAGTTACAACCAAGTGGCACCGCTGCCTATTAAGAACTGGGATAGCGATGGTTGGGTTATCTGGTGTGGCTCAGTATCAAAAACTTTAGCGGCAGGTTACAGATTGGGGTGGTGTGATCCGGGCCGTTATTTTCAACGCTATTTGGCGCACCGCGATGCGTTGTCAATCAGCGTCAATCAGCTGGCGCAAAATGCGGTCAGTGAATTTGTCACTTCTGGTCAATACATCAAACATTTAAGGCGCCTTAGATTGGCTTTAGCGGCGCGCGCCTATAGTTATCATCAGCTGCTAAGGGAGAACTTACCCGCTGCAGCCCGAATCAGTGCCGCTGAGGGAGGCCTAGTGATTTGGGTACAAATTACTGGGTTAGATAGCGAGCTATTGTTAGATAAATGCAAAAACCAGGGCATTCATTTTCGAATCGGCAGTGAGTTTAGTAGCCTGAATTTATACGCGGACTGTTTTAGGCTTAATATTGGCTGGGCGGTGTGCGATGAGCGTGGCAGTGACGGTTGGCAGAAGTTGCGCCAACAATTAATAGATCTTTGCGCGCTGGTAAAAGAGACAACTGGGTGAAAGGCTCATAAAAAAACCCCGAGGATTTGCATCGTCGGGGTTGATTTTAGCAGCTGAAATTACTTGTTTTTAGCGGCTTTTCTTTCTTTTTCTTCAGCGATAACGCCTTCAGCAACCGAGTTCGGACAAGGTAGGTAGTGTGCGAATTCCATTGAGAACTGGCCGCGGCCAGAAGTCATAGTACGCAGGCTGCCAATGTAGCCGAACATCTCTGAAAGTGGAACGTCTGCCTTGATGCGAACACCAGTAACACCCGCTTCCTGATCTTTGATCATGCCGCGACGACGGTTAAGGTCACCGATTACATCACCAACGTGATCGTCTGGAGTGAACACGTCAACAGACATGATAGGCTCGATTAACTGTGGAGCAGCCTTTGGAATTGACTGACGGAAAGCGCCTTTAGCAGCGATTTCGAAGGCAATTGCAGAGGAGTCAACTGCGTGGAATCCACCGTCGTACACTTCAATTTCAACGTCAAGTACAGGGAAGCCAGCAAGTGTGCCTGTATCCATCATGCTCTTGAAGCCTTTCTCGATTGCAGGGAAGAATTCCTTAGGAACGTTACCGCCGACAACAGATGAGGTGAATACAAAACCAGTTCCAGGCTCGCCCGGCTTGATTTTGTAATCGATCTTACCGAATTGTCCAGAACCACCAGACTGTTTCTTGTGTGTGTAAGAATCGTCAACTTCAGCAGTAATAGTCTCGCGGTAGGCAACCTGTGGCTGACCTACTTCAAGTTCAACGCCATAAGTACGCTTAAGGATATCAACTTTGATATCTAAGTGAAGCTCACCCATACCAGAGAGGATTGTCTCGCCTGAATCTTGGTCAGTTTCAACTTTAAAGGTTGGATCTTCAGCAACCATTTTACCGATAGCAATACCCATTTTCTCAGTTGAACCTTTATCTTTAGGTGTAACAGAGATAGAGATAACTGGCTCAGGGAATACCATTGCTTCAAGGATGATAGGATCTTTTGGATCACAAAGTGTGTGACCTGTTTGAACGTTAGACTTCATACCAACAATCGCGATGATATCACCAGCTTGTGCTGAAGATAGCTCTTTACGCTCATCTGCTTGCATCTCACACATACGGCCAATACGCTCAGTTTTACCTGTAGCAGCATTGAGGATGGTGTCACCTTTCTTCAACGTACCAGAGTAGATACGAACAAAGGTAAGGGCGCCAAAACGGTCATCTGAAATTTTAAAGGCTAGTGCTTTAAATGATTCTTCAGCAGAAACTGTTGCAAATTTACCAGTGGGCTCGCCTTCTTCATCAGTTAGCGGCTGTGGATCAACTTCATCTGGGCTCGGTAGGTAGTCAATAACAGCGTCAAGTACTTGCTGAACACCTTTGTTCTTAAATGCAGAACCACAGTATGTTGGGAAGAAGTCCATTGTGCGAGTACCTTTACGGATACAGCGCTTGATGTCTGCCATAGAAGGCTCTTCACCTTCCATGTAAGCTTCCATTACGTCATCGTCTTGCTCAACAGCAGTCTCGATTAGCTTTTCACGCCATTCTTCAACCAGATCAACCATGTCTGCAGGAATTTCAACTACTTCGTAGTTCTCAGGAAGACCTGAATCGTCCCAGACAAAAGCTTTACGGGTTAACAGGTCCACAATACCAACAAAATCATCTTCGATACCGATAGGTAGAACCATGACTAGTGGGTTGGCTGCTAGTACGTCTTCTGTTTGCTTAACTACACGTAGGAAGTCAGCACCAACACGGTCTAGCTTGTTAACAAAGATAATACGAGCAACTTCTGACTCGTTGGCATAACGCCAGTTAGTTTCTGACTGAGGCTCAACACCGCCAGAACCACAGAAAACACCTACGCCGCCATCAAGAACTTTCAGAGAGCGGTAAACTTCTACAGTGAAGTCAACGTGGCCCGGAGTATCGATCACGTTTAGACGGTGATCTTTCCAGAAGCAGCTAACAGCAGCAGACTGGATAGTTATTCCGCGCTCAGCTTCCTGTTCCATGAAGTCAGTCGTTGACTCGCCATCGTGAACTTCGCCAGTTTTGTGGATTTGGCCGGTTAGCTTCAAGATACGTTCTGTGGTGGTAGTTTTACCCGCGTCTACGTGGGCGAAAATACCAATGTTTCTGTATAGGGATAAGTCAGACATTGTTTTACTCGTCGGATTATTAGGATAAAGATAGAATCCTCTGCACTAATTAGTAGAGCATAGTCTTCATGTCGGTAGAGAATAAATAGCGCTGCATTATACAGGATAAATGATGTGTTTGTGGAGCTAATAAATCAATTATTTTTAATCTATAAAATTCAGAAACTTACGGTTGTATTTGACGAATATAAAAGGGCGGCATTGGTACGTCAAAATAATCATCGCTGATCGTTAGTTGTACAAGGAATAAAAAACCAAAGTGATATAAGAAAAATTATTAATCGAGAGGGGGAGTAGGTCTGCTGTCCCTGAGCTGCATCTTGAGTCTACTGGGCGTGCTCTCATCTCTCCAGCTGTACTTTAGGCATTAGTGACACCTGTCAATTGCGTTGATATTTGCTATATTAGCGGGCTACATTAATGATTGGACAACAAGCATGACTGCCACTGGCACTTTATACATAATTTCAGCGCCTTCCGGTGCTGGCAAAACCAGTTTAGTGAAGGCTATTTTGGCTGGAGATAGCCAAGTGAGAGTCTCTGTCTCTGATACTACCCGTGTTATGCGTGACGGTGAGCAAAATGGGGTGGATTACAATTTTGTCACTATGCAGACCTTTGATCGACAGATCGAAGAGCATGTCTATCTAGAATATGCCGATGTCTTTACCAATAAATACGGTACCTCAAAAAATTGGGTTGATGCCCAGTTGGTCTCTGGAGTCGATGTGGTATTGGAAATAGACTGGCAGGGGGCGCAGCAAGTGCGCAACTTAGTTAAAGATGCGGTCTCAATTTTTATCTTGCCTCCGTCTCAGGCGGAGCTGCGCTCAAGGTTGCAAGGCAGAGGTACCGACGAGCAAGCAGTGGTTGATCATCGTATGGAAAATTCTGTGGGTGAAATTGAGCACTATGCAGAGTTTGATTACCTGGTAATTAACGATCAATTTGAGATAGCCCTGCAAGAGTTGTTGTGCATCTTTAAGGCACAGCGTCTGCGGCAGGCCCAGCAGCAGTTGCGCCATGAAAAATTATTGACCGATTTGTTGGTTAAATAGCAGTAATTGTGGGTTTTGACTATTGAAAAATAGTCGCCCTTTCTGTATTATGCTGCGTCCATTTGAGTATCTGTGATACTAAAATTTAAATTTGAGGTTTGCCATGGCTCGTGTAACAGTTGAAGATTGCTTAGAAAATGTAGAAAACCGTTTTGAGTTGGTGATGGTTGCGGCTAAGCGTGCACGTCAACTGGCTACTGGCGGAAAAGAGCCCTTTATTGAGAAAGAGAACGATAAGGAGACTGTAATTGCTCTACGTGAAATTGCAGAGGGCCATGTCGACGCCACAATTCTTAATGATATAGGTTTGTAGGAGCTATCCTAGCGACTTAGAATGGGGCATTATAACTGTATACCTTAATATATTGAATGCAGGATAGTTAATGCCCACAATCGACGCACTTTCCGATCGGCTTGTTGATTATTTGGACCCGCAGATGGTCCATCAAGTGCGCCGCGCATATTTTTACGCAGAACAAGCCCACGAGGGCCAGTGGCGTAAATCAGGCGAGCCCTACGTTACCCACCCCCTAGCTGTATCCAGCATTCTCGCTACTATGCACATGGACCACCAAAGTTTGATGGCGGCGATGTTGCACGATGTTATCGAAGACACTGAAGTTGATTTCTCCGGGATTGAAGGCCAGTTCGGCATTGCCGTGGCTACTATTGTCGAAGGCGTCTCCAAGCTTACCCATCTAGAAGTAGAGACAAAGGCAGAAGCGCAAGCGGAAAACTTCCAAAAAATGGTCATGGCCATGGCGGAAGATATCCGGGTGATCTTGGTCAAATTGGCTGACCGATTGCACAATATGCGCACTTTGGGCGCGATGCCGGCCCACAAGCGCCGTCGTATCGCTAAGGAAACTTTAGATATTTATGCGCCGATAGCGGCTCGTTTGGGGATGCGTAATATCCAAATCGAACTGCAAGAGCTATCTTTTTTCTCATACTATCCTATGCGCGCCAGCAGAATTCGACAGGCGGTGATTAAGGCGCGTGGCCAGCGCAAAGACCTTATTAGCGAAATTGAAGCTTCTATTCAGGCCAGGTTGCAACAGGAAAACCTTAAGGGCATAGTCTTTGGTCGCGAGAAACATCTTTACAGTATCTATTTGAAGATGAAATCGCAGCGCAAGCAGTTCGTCGATATCATGGATGTATTTGCCTTTCGCATTGTTACTGAAACTGTAGATGAGTGCTATAGGGTGTTGGGCTCAGTGCATAATTTATACAAGCCTGTGCACGGTCGATTTAAAGATTATATTGCTATCCCCAAAGGCAATGGTTACCAATCACTGCATACAGAACTGTTCGGTGCCAAAGATATCACCATAGAAGTGCAGATTCGCACCCGTGAGATGGATGCAGTAGCGATGCAGGGAATAGCTGAACACAGTTATTACAAAGGTAATGGCAGCACCGATATCGCGGTTAGCTCTTTTAATCGCGCCCGTAAATGGGTGCAAGATATGTTGGAAATGCAAAAACGTGCCGGAGACTCTATGGAGTTTATCGACAACGTTAAAAAAGACTTATTCCCCGATGAAGTTTATGTTTTTACCCCTAAAGGGCGTATCTATGAGCTGCCCCCTGGGGCGACTGCGGTAGATTTCGCCTATGCGATACATACTGATGTCGGAAACTCTTGTATCTCCTGTCGGGTCAATCGGCGTTTAGTTCCACTGTCAGAGCCTTTAGAGAGTGGCCAAACTGTAGAGATCATCAGGACCCCCAGTGCCAAACCGAATATGGCCTGGCTCAATTTTGTAGTCACTGGTAAAGCCCGTTCAAGCATTCGCCACTTTTTGAAGAACCAACAGCGTGATGAGTCGGTGCAAATGGGCAGACGTTTGCTGAATCAGTTCCTGAGTCAGTTCGGCATCAATACCGACCAGGTTGAAGCCGTTAAAATGGAAAGCTTGTTAGAAGAGGCTAACCTTAAATCTGTCGATGAGTTATTACAAGATATAGGTGTCGGTAATCGCATGGCCTATGTAGTGGCCAGAAAACTGAAACCTGACCAGCAGCAGAGCGAGGCAAAACTGTCGCAAAAACCACTGGCAATAGAGGGCACCGAAGGCGTCGTTATACAATACGCTAAATGCTGCCAGCCTATCCCCGGGGATAGCATTGTCGGATATACCAGCAGCGGCCGGGGGTTTGTAGTACACCGTATTAACTGCAAAAATATTAAGTCGATGAAAGATGATCCGGAGAAATGTATTTATCTGGAGTGGTCGGATGATCTGGAAGATGAGTTTTCTGTCGGTCTGCGTCTTGAGGTGGCTTCGGAGCGAGGTATAGTTGCACACCTGGCGACGACGGCAGCGGCAAATGGCGCTAATATTCTAGCCATTGATTTAGGCGAGAAAGAGGGGCTGCTCTACTCGGTCAATATGGAGCTGGGGGTGAAAGGCCGAATTCACTTAGCCAGGACGATTAAAAAATTACGTGCTCTGCGCACTGTTAATCGAGTTGTCAGAATCTAATTTACTGCTATTCTTGTAGTAACATAGTTTAGTTTCTTGTTGTTGCCTTTAAGTTGTTTAACTGCAAGTAACATGGTTTTATTAATGGATTATTGATACATAGATTTTTTCTGTTTAGAGTTTTGAGCTCAGGTGGAATATATATAGTAATCCCAGAGATCGTAGATGTCGCGAGCCACTGTAAAGCTAGCGACAAAGGATATTACGCGCTCATTGTTGCAGGGCTAGCAAAGTAGATTTTTTACTTTTAGCCTCTAATTGTAAAATCACAGGGAAAGCGCGCTTCATAAGATGCGTTAATTGTTTGAGTAATGCCGAATATTCAAAGAGAGGTGGATCAAGTGGCCGTTGGAGTTCACAGATTGGATAATGTCACTGACAGTGCTGAAGCTGTTCGTATCGTTTTATTGCATGATAATGAAGGTAAGGTTTTAGTCTTATTACCTGCATCGCATCTGCTAAATTTAACCGTATTGTGGCGGGAGTCATCGCGACACCTGCAGCCGATACGTACGGAAGATATCAGCAAATTTTTTCAGCAGGACGCACTCAGTAGAACTGAGGGGCAAAGGAAGTTGTTCTCACTGCCGGTATACTTAGACAAAGCTTGTATAGATATGAAATCACTGTCGGTGATCGAGCCGCACTCAGGGCTCAGTTTCGATGTGCCCAGGCTGTGGTTGGCAGGTTCTGCCTCAGTGATCGAGGTGGGAATCAGTCCGCAGGAGATCCTTCGCCAACAGCCTCAAGGCACAGATGAAGAAGTTATTATTAAAGCGGTAGAACGCTTTACCGCGTTGCGCATCAAGCAGCGTATGGAAGACACTTTAGGCCTGCCAAGTTTGCCCCCCACCGCTCAGAAGATTACCGAGCTTCGCGCTGACCCGCTAGCCGGCGTTGATCGATTAGTACCTATAGTGAAAGTAGATCCGTCGCTGGCGGCGCAAGTGATGAGTTGGGCGGCATCGCCTTACTACGCGACCCCCGGTGAGTTGCAGTCTATAGAAGATGCTGTTATCAGAGTGCTAGGCTACGATTTAGTCGTGAATTTAGCGCTGGGTGTCTCTATGGGTAAAACCTTGACCATCCCTGAAGACACACCAAGAGGGCATACCCCCTACTGGATTCAAGCTCTGTACACGGCGACATTAGCTGAGCGTTTATGCCGGAAAATGAAGGCTGAGGAAGTACCGAAACCGGGCATGGTGTATCTGACCGGTCTTATCCATAATTTTGGCTATGCGGCGTTGGCGCATTTGTTTCCACCGCACTTCGCCCTGCTGTCGCGCTATTTAGAAGTCAATCCGCACATGGACATAGAGCAAATTGAGCGGCATGTATTAAATGTTACCCGCGAGCAAGTCGCGGCCTGGTTGTTCGACTGCTGGTCGCTCCCCCAAGAAGTGTGTGTGGGGGTGAGATATTTGAATTCGCCTATGCACATTAAAGCCAATGCCCATGCACAACTGGTCAATCTGGCTGGGCGATCGCTGCGTTCAGCGGGCTTTTCCGATGGTCCAATCGAAGCACTGGATCCGCTGGTGTTAAGTTCTTTAGGGTTGACTGAAGCAGTGGTTGTTCGCGAGCGTGAGCTGATGCTAGAAAAAAGTGATGAGCTGCTCGAGTTGGTCGCAATGCTGGAGGTTCAGCAGCATCGCCAGCAGGCTAAAATGGCCGTTGAGAGCTGATAAACATAAACACAATGCTGTGACCAATTGGATTGGTCGCAGCAGTTTAAGTCACTCTTTTGTAAAATTATTATACAATGCTAGCTTCTAGTTCCTCCAGCTCTTCCAAGTTTTCCATCCACAGAGACTCGGCCTCATCTAATTTTGCCTTGCTCGATGCTTGATCACTGAGTAGCGCTTTCAACTGTTTTTTATTTTCAGCGCTGTAAATGTCAGGTTCTGCAAGAGCGCTCTCCAGATCAGAAAGTTGTTTTTGGTAGCTGTCTATCTGTTTTTCCAGGTTGCCAATGCTGTTTTTAAGCGGTCTGAGTTTAGTGCGTCTCTCTGCAGCGAGACGCTTCTGCTCTTTTTTCTCATCGGCACTTTGCGAGCGGTTTTCTCTGCCAACCATTTTAGTTGGCGATAAGTTGCGTCGCTGCTCGCTCAGCCAGCTTTGGTAGTCATTTAAGTCGCCTTTGAATTCACTGACCTGTCCATTGGCAACCAGTAAAAACTCATCGACGGTATTGCGTAACAAATGGCGATCGTGGGAGACCAAAATCACCGCCCCTTCGAACTCTTGCATAGCCATCGTTAAGGCATAGCGAACTTCTAAGTCAAGGTGGTTGGTCGGTTCATCCAGCAATAGCAGGTTAGGTTTCTGCCAGGCAATGAGTGACAGTGCCACACGGGCTTTTTCGCCACCGGAGAGCTGTTTCACAGGTGCAAAGGCATCATCGCCAAAAAAACCGAAAGAGCCGAGAAAGTTACGCACTTGCTGATCGGTAGCAGTAGGAGACAGACGCATGATATGTACCAGTGGCGATGCCTCTAGATCTAGCGCTTCCAATTGATGCTGGGAAAAATAGCCCACTCGCAAGTGCTCGCCAGTGTTGCGCTCACCACTGAGGCGCTCAAGATCGCCGACTAAGGTTTTAATCAGAGTGGACTTGCCAGCACCATTAGGCCCTAGCAAGGCGATTCGCGAACCTGGCGCTAAGACAATAGATACTTGTTTTAAAATACAGCTATCGGCATATCCGCAATCGGCCTTACGCAGCGACAGCAGTGGGTTGGAGACTTTTTCATTGCACTGGAAGCTAAAGGTGAAAGGGCTGTCGATGTGTGCAGCCGATATAGTCTCCATGCGCTCAAGCTCTTTCACTCGACTCTGTGCCTGTTTGGCTTTAGAAGCCTTAGCTTTAAAGCGTCGGACAAATTGTTCGATCTCGGCGATACGTTGTTGCTGCTTCTCGTATTGCACTTGCTGTTGAGCAAGACGCTCTGCCTTGGCACGCTCGAACGCGCTGTACTGACCTTTGTAGATATCCAGTTTAGAGCGATGCATGTGTACAATGTGATCAACCACCTGATCCAGAAAGTCGCGATCGTGAGATATCAGTAACAGAGTTCCCTGATAATTATTAAGCCATTGTTCTAGCCAAAGTGTCGCGTCCAGGTCTAAGTGGTTGGTGGGCTCATCCAGTAATAATATATCCGAGCGACACATTAACGCTTTGGCCAGGTTTAGACGAATTCTCCAACCACCGGACAAATCACTGACGTCGCGAGCAGCGTCATCACTGGCAAAACCTAAACCGTTAAGTAATTGTTGGGCACGCGCCTCAGCGGTGTAGCCGTCGATATTGTCGAGCTGGGCATGTAGTTCACCAATACGCCCGGCCTGGTGCTCAGCTTCTGCCTGTTGCAGTTGTCCCTGAACTTCGCGCAGAGCAGTATCGCCATCCAGCACATAATCCAAAACCGAGCGTTTAACGGCCTGAACTTCCTGGGCCATATGGGCAATGGTCTGATTGCCGGAGATCTTTAGCTCACCGGCATCGAGTTGCAACTCGCCCAATAACAGTTTGAATAAACTGGATTTCCCTACGCCGTTGGCACCGATAATGCCGACCTTCCAGCCCGAGTGTAAGGTTAAATCTGCTTGATTTAACAGTTGCTGTGGACCGCGAAGTAAACTAAGTTCTAATAATTGAATCATATATGGCCGGCAGGTGGGTAATGATAGATAATTTCAGCCGGCGATTTTACCACACTATAGGCAAAACAGACTATATTTGATGATGAGTACTTATGGATATCGACAACAAATTATGGCAGTTCTCGGTGGCTTTTTATGCGCAGCCGGGGGTGGCTGAGAAGCTGTTAACACTGCAAAATGAGCACGCAGTTTCTGTTAATCAAGTACTGTTTGGGTTTTGGTTGGCCAGTGAAAACCAAGCGTTGACAGGATTGCCGGCAGAGACTGATAAAGCCGCTAAGTGGCACCAGCAAGTGGTAGCACCATTGCGACAAATCCGCTTTTGGTTAAAGCAGCAGCGAACTGATGAACAGCTAAAAATAGCCACTGTTGATTGCTATCGACAACTGCTAGAAGCTGAGCTGGCCACTGAGCAAGTAGAATTAGCGTTTCTATTTAGCAATAGTATCTACTACAGTGCAGCAGCGGGCCCTGGAAACGCGCTTAGGTCTCTGGCCCTGCAGAATATCAATTTTTGTATAGAAAACCGCGCTCAAAGCACTGCTGATCATCAGAGTAACGATGCACACCGAAACACTCTGGTACAGACACTTTTAGATAAGTACTGCCTCATGCACCCCAAAGTAGAGGAATAAGATGATTTTATATGGATCACCGGCATCGCCCTTTGTGCGCAAAGTGAGCATTGTTATTGAGCAGTTAGGTTTACAGCAACGAGTGAAAATTGAGCGGCCAATTGCGCACCCAACACAAGTGGACAACAGCTATTATCAACAGAATCCTCTGGGGAAAGTCCCGGCGTTGAAGCTCGAAAGTGGCATGCTTTTGCATGACTCACTGGTTATTTGTGACTATCTTGGGGCGTTATGCGGCGCAGATATAATCATTGGGGAGGCAGAAAAACGTGCTGCACAGCTAACCAGACATAATATTGCCAATGGAGCAACAGAAGCTGCACTAAGCTTAAGGTATGAAACAGTGGTCAGGCCTGAACAGCTGCGCTGGCCTGATTGGATTGATGGACAGTGGCACAAGGTGGCGCAAGCTATTAATTGGTTTGAGAAAAATCCCCCTGCCAAAGTTCATTTAAAGTCTATTGACGATATAGCTCTGGCTTGTTTACTCGGCTATTTAGATTTCAGGTTTGCTAAATTCGCCTGGCGTGAACAAGTGCCGGAATTGGCTCTGTGGTTTGAAAAAGTAAGTCTGACTACAGTCATGATAAATAGCCAGCCCAGTGATTAAAGTGGATTTTAGTCTGCTTTTCAGTGAGTTTGTGCCTATTCAGTCGGTTTTAATTGACTTGGGTTTCTTCTATAAAAAATTGAGATATCATCGGCTTTAACGATGAAAAAGTACAAAATTGCTCATTGCGTGGATTTAGGTAGAACTTTCCTGTTTAATGTTGTCCTAAGTGCCACATTTTATTTAGTTTTTAGCACTTAATACGCCTGTAAAATAGACACTGTATTGTTGCTTTAAGGTACAAAAATAATTAAGGAATTTACTATGAAAAAAACACTTCTGGCCCTGGCGCTTAGCGCTGTTTTATCTGCTCCAACATTAGCAGCAACTCTGGACAGCGAAGAGCAAAAGCTTAGTTATAGTTTTGGTTTGATGATCGGCAAGCAAATTCAGCCGGGCTTTGCAAAGTTAGATATCGAGGCGTTTACTGCCGCGATCAAAGATGTATTTAGCAATGCAGAGCCGCAGCTGAGTGAAGCGCAAATAGAAGAAGTACTGAAAAGCTTTCAACAGCAACAAGTAGCCAAGCAACAGGCAGAAGCGGCCAAGCTGGCGGCTGCCAATAAAATAGAAGCTGAGGCGAAAGCTAAAGTTAATATGCAGATTGGCGAAAAATTCTTAGCTGAAAACGCCAAGCGTGAAGGTGTCACGACCACTGAGAGTGGATTACAGATAGAGATCATCACAGCGGGTACAGGTAAAGCACCGACTGTTGATGATACTGTTGTAGTACATTACAAGGGGAGCACTATCGATGAAAAGGTTTTTGATAGCTCTTATAAAAGAGAAAAGCCGGCAACTTTCCCGTTGGGCAGAGTGATCAAAGGTTGGACTGAAGGCTTGCAGCTTATTAAGGAAGGTGGCAAAGCTAAGTTGTACATTCCATCCCAGTTAGCATATGGGATACAGGGCGCCGGAGAAAATATTGGACCTGGAGAGACACTGATTTTTGAAGTTGAACTGATTGAAATTGTAAAGAGCGAAACTAACAAATAATTGCTTGTTAGTTCGGGTATTCTAAAGCGAGGCAGTTACTCAGTAGCTACCTCGCTTTTTTATGTCTGAAGTTCAAAAATATTTGTTGGGGTGTTATTGGAATTCGTTTAAAACGCCATTACTGCCTAATGCTAAGTAGTCCCCTGTTTCGCTGAAGCCCACGGCTAGCACACTGGGCCATAGCTATCCTTTTTATGGGTGCGCCAATAGCCGAGCATATCGCCATTTTGCGGATCCCACATTTGTACCGCACCTGAAGCAGAGCCCGTCAGTAACTTACTGGCATCCTCTGAAAAGCGCGCACTTAAATAACTAATACGTCTCTGTTTGAAAGGCTCATTGCCGCTGATATAGGAAATTATTTCTCCGCTGGCAACATCCCAGATGACACCGCGATCTAAACTGCTGGCGCTAAAGGCGGTTCGGCCATCGCTGCTGATAGCAACAGTATCAATAATATTATCCAGTTTTAACTGCTGTAATATCTGTCCAGATTTTATATCCCAGATAGTTGCAATGTAATCATCGGAGCCTGTGATTGCCGTTTTGCCATCTCGGCTAAGGGCCACAGTGCGCACCCTACCGCCATGGCGTAAGGTACGCACTACACCGCCGTTCAAAATGTCAAAAAACACCGCAGTGTGATTGGCCAGGCCGAGCAGGGCATAATTACCTCTGCGTGTAAGGGCGATATCTAATATCTCTCCTGGGGAGGTCCAAAACCATTCAGCCCTACCTGTAGCTGTGTGCCACAGTACTAAATCTTGTTGGTTGGCGGTTACCGCAAACTCTCCCTCAGGGGAAAATGCAGTTTGAGCAACAATCGTGCGGGCACCTTTCTGGTGGTTCCAATCATACAGCCTGGCGCCGGTATCTATATCCCAGAGGCTGCCCCCCTCTTCTTGTGCACCAATAGCAGCTAACTTACCGTCCTCAGAGATGGCGGCGCTGTAAAGCCCCAGCGTTGCATAGTTTTGCCAATCGCTTGGCGGCTCCCCCGAGCTGCAGGCAGATAAAATCAGGGCCAGTAAGCCTGTGGTCAATATTTTTATCGGGTGTCGCAGCATTGTTAACCTTTGGCAACCATAGCTTCACTATGGGTTGAATGTAATAGCTCTATCATCCTATCTTCAAGGGTAAAACGGTTTTCCAGAGCTTCACCTAACTGGGATAACTGCTCGGCAAATTCACGAATTTCCTGGACGCATGGATCGCTCATAGATGAGAATTTGTCATTAAAATCCAAGGCTCTGTCGGTGCTAGATTGGATCATTGGGAAAAGTTTTTGCGCCTCTTCTAAAGAGCCGTCATCAAAGTCACTGCCCTCGCGCAATAACTGCTCGTATATTTCGAAATGCCCGGAAGATAAATAATCCATTAATAAACCGCAGAACAAGTTTAAATGTTCATTTAACCCGTGAGTGATACTTTGTGAAGGTAGTGAGACAAAGTGTGAGATTAATACTTGTCGTCCATCTAGCCAAGCATCGATAATTTCGCTGACGCCGCCCCATCTTTCTTGCGCCCCTTTGCATTTTTCTAACATAATCATTTTCCTTTGATGGCAGATGCATCCACTAATAGTGGTGGAGCAAACGTTATAAAAAGTACTCTTTTCCTAAGATGTACTAATGCCAGAGGGCAGCAAAAGCCACATTGAGCATACAAAACAAGACTGTTACAAAGATGTGAGGACAACGATCGTATGACGATTTACACCCCGATGAAAGCCTTGTTGCCAGCTGCAGTTGTGTACTGCTATTCCTACATATTACTCAATACTAATCCGAAGCCTATTATAGGTGCAATAGCCTTTGCTAAAGAATTTACTACAAGTGCAAAAATAGTAGTTTTAGACGAATTATAGTTGTGTCTCTGCTGGAATAGCAGCTACACTTAAATTCGTACTTTTTATTTTAATATATCTATATCAATTAGATATGATGAATTCATGCATTCGGTCAGAAAATTGCGTTACTTAGGGAATATTCAATCAAACCCGCTGCATTAGTCCGTACACAATTATGCAGGCAATCAGCGCGCAAAGAAAATACAGGGCTGGTGTATTTGCGCATCAGCGGTTTGAAATCTCTTATTTTGAACAAAATAATTCATGCTAGAATGTAAAAGTTTTTAGCAATTTATGCGCTTTCGGCTAGAGTAATCTAATGGGTTATTGAAAGCAGCATGTGTAATGATCCCAGGAGTTAGTGGCGATGTTGGTCAGGTCTTTTTTAGTTTTACTGTTGAGTTTGTGGATACCATTTGCCGTTGCATCGGGTGACGATGAAGATTATGTCGGTTATGTAGAGCTGAAGCCTTTTGTTGCTAACTTCGGTGAATCTACGCAATTACATTTTGTGAAATGTGAAATTACTATTCAGTCTGGGTCAGAGGCTACTCAGTTAGCGCTTGAAGACCATATATACGCTATTCGCAACGATATTCTGTTTTTACTGATGGCGCAAAGTGAAGAGAGTATGAATTCAGTTGCCGCACAGAAAATTCTGGCAAAAAAGGCTATCTTGCTGGTTAAGCAAAGATTGTTAGAAGAAGAGGGCGAAGAGATGGTCACTGACTTGTTTTTTGTCAGTTTCGTCGCCCAGTAGTCGTTTGATCAAATATAAAAATAGTATATCTGTGAACAGCTTACAATCATCGTAAGCTGTTCACGCCTCACGCCTCACGCCTCACGCCTCACGCCTCACGCCTCACGCCTCACGCCTCACGCCTTCTTTAAGCGCTCATATACTCTTCTAAAAACTGCTCAAATTCAATAGAATCACTCTGCTCCATCTCCTGCTGCGCTAAAATAGACTGACTGACTTTGTCGCTCAGATCAGCATTTACTTTTTCATCGAGATCGGATGAGAGTAAGTCTTCACGGTGCTGCCTTGAGACATGCAGCGCCCAATCGGTAAACTGCAGTCCACTCTCTCGCAGTGAAGCCAAAATAATAGCGGAGGGAGTTAAGTCGCTGTCTGCTACTTTAGCCCGCTGCTGCTTTACGCTATCAGAGTAATTAGTGCCGCCTTTGACGCTGTCGATGGCAACAGCCACTTTCTGCACTTGATCCAAAATCTGGCTGGCAAACTCAGTGAGAGATTGCTCTCCCTCGGCAATGCTCAACTTTAGTCCAGGCTCACGACCTTTGTTGACCACTAAGTTGTTATTGTGGCTGATACGATCACATTCATCGGGGCAAATTTCGCGGTTTTCTTGTAGCAGGCAAGTTAACAAAAACGCATCCATAAATTGTGCCTGGCAGTTGTCAATCCCCACAGGTAATAGTGGATTGATGTCTGTGTTGCGCACTTCTATATATTCAACGCCTCGGTCGATCAGCGCATCCACAGGTTTTTCTCCCGGCGCTGCAACGCGCTTAGGTCTGATATCGCTGTAGTACTCATTCTCGATTTGTAAGACATTGGCATTTAACTGCCGATAGCTACCATTGACCTTTACACCCATCTCCTGGTAAGCCGGGAAGGGGGTTTTTATCGCCGAGCGTAGAGAATTGGCATAACTGTCCAGGTAATTAAAGCAAATATCTAAGCTTTCCTGCGCTTTGTTGGAATAGCCAAAGTCGCTCATACGCAGCGAAGTGGCGTGTGGAAGGTACAAAGTGTGACCATTCATGGTTTGCAACTGATGTTCAGTATCACCCATAAATGAGTCTGAAAGTGCTGGGGATGAACCAAATAAATACAGTAGTAACCAAGATTGGCGACGGAAGTTGCGGATCAGTGAAAAATATCCGTCGGAACGATAATCCTGCAGAGATTGCTGACTGCCATCAATCGATTGCAGTACTTGCCATAAGTCATCAGAAAGTGAAAAATTGTAGTGGATACCGGCGATGCTCTGCATCATCTTGCCGTAGCGGCTGGCCAACCCAACACGGTAGATATGTTTCATCCTACCGCTGTTGGAGTTACCGTACTCACCGATACGAATGTCATCAGGGCCCTTCAAATAGCAGGGCATGCTGGCATTCCAGATAATTTCTTCATCCAGCTGTCGGTAAGTGAAGCGGTGCAAATCAGTGAGATAATTGATCGCATCTAAGGAGTTTTTATACACTGGGGTAATAAACTCAAGTAATGATTCTGAGTAATCAGTGGTTATAACGCCATTAGTCAGTGCCGATCCCAATCCGTTTGGATGATCAGATTGAGATAACCTACCTTTGGGGGTAACCCTCAAGCCCTCTTTCTCTATACCGTGCATTACTTCGGTTAAAAGATGTTGTTGGCCAGCGGCTGAAAGCTTTTCCAGCTTTGATTCGAGAACTGATTGCAAAGCGAAATCCTACAATAGGTGGTTTGGCCCTCGATTATAAACCAACAACTGAGGGTCTAGGCAATAGCTAAAATTGATTAGGGCGAAAAAATGCAAAAAAGAGGTAAAAAAAAGCAGCTTTAAAAGTTGTAATGACTGAAAAACAGGCTTTAAGAAAGGTGGACAACAAGCGAAATTGTTGTCCACTGTAATCTGCTAACTACATGCCAAGGCCAAAGCGCAGTCCGGCAAAGGTCAGCATACCTACTACGATAGTGGTCAGCAAATCTTTGCGTATCAAGGCGGTAATGACAGCGACCACCGAGGCGATCAGCCAGGGATTGAGCGGGCTCAGCCACAGCTCTCCCTTGGGCATAGTAACATTCGGGGCGATAATCGCCATTAATACTACCGGCGGCACAAACTCAAGTGCGCGATTGAGCCATGGCGGAAACTTAACTTTGCCCGCCATGGCAAAAAGTACATACCTGACACTGAAAGTGACTGCGAACATTCCACCGATCAAAAAAGTCTCATTCATTGGCCTACCTGCTGCTTCTTTTTGCGATTTTCCAACATCATTAATGATAATCCCACTGCTATCCCGGAAAAGGCGGATAGCAATAACCCCAGTTTGTGTGGTAGGTCGTGGCTGACGATTGCCAGTACTGCGGCGACTAGCACCGCGACTAACATAGGTTTGGTTTTTAGGTAGGGGACAACCATGCCCAGGAAAGTCACTGACATAGCAAAATCTAGCCCCCAGTTCTGCATTTGCGGGAAGATATTACCTAAAGTAAGGCCAATATAAGTACAAAACACCCAATTGGTGTACATGGCCAAAAAAGAGCCAAGATAAAACCAGTGCGCTTGCTGCAAGTTGCCCTGCTGTTGGTAGCGGTTATTAACAGCTGCAAAAGTTTCATCGGTTAAACCAAACGCCATTAATGCCCGCCAGTAGTGCGGTAAATGGCGGACTTTGGCGACTAAGTTAGCCGAGTACAAAATATGACGGAAGTTAACAATAAAAGTAGTGGCGATAATGATGGGTATGCTGGCGCCCGCCGCCAGCAGCCCAAGGGCGATAAATTGGCTGGCACCGGCAAATACGATCAGTGACATAGCGATAGCACCCAGAGCCGACAGCCCGTTGGGCTCCGCCAGAGTGCCAAAGATGATACCGAAGGGTGCCGCCCCTACCAGCAGTGGCACGGTGGCGCTGGCCCCGGCAAAAAATTCACTGGCGCGACGGCTCGGTGGTTGTTCGGCACAAGAGTATTGGGTACTCATATGTTTAGCTCCATGTAGATATCCGAGCGCTCATAATTAGAGGTTCCGTTCGGGTGCTGCGTTTGTTTAAAGCCCATATGCTGGTATAACGTCAGCGCTCTGGGGAGTAGGCTGGATGTCTCCAGATAGACTAAATTGGCTTGTAACTGGCGTGATTTTTCCAGCGCAGTAAGCAGCATTCTCCTGCCGATACCGAAGCCCTGAAATTGCTCATCCACGGCCATCTTAGAAATTTCATAGACACCTTTGCCGTGGCAGGCGAGCGCGATACAGCCGACCCGTTGATCGTTTAGTTTAGCAAACCAGATATAGCCGCCGCGGGCCAGATAGTAGCTTTCGGGGGTATCTAACGCCTGATGGTCCAGGGCGTTAAGCGCGGCGGAAAAGTACTTTTCTAGCCAAGTGTAATTGAGTCGGTAAAAATCGCTTTTGTATTCGCTGTTCCAGCCGGATATCTGCACTTGCTGTTGGTCCACTACAGTGCTTAGAGCATCTAGCACTGGGTTGACCAGGCCCCGTTTGTTGTAGGCCCGCTCGAACTCGTCCAAAGCCTCTAATATCGGCAGTTGCTGGCTGGCAATGATGGAGTCTAAATAGAGGCGCATCTGCACTAGAATTGGCTCGATTTTCTGTGACAACAGCAGCGCTTTGTCATCCAGTACCAGAAAATAGCGCCGCTCATCACTGGGATCCAAGGTTTTATACAATAAGCGCTCGTTAATCATTTTGCCGGCAATCTTGCTGACTGCCGGGTGGCTGACATTTAATTGCTCAGCCGCTTGGGTAACCGATAGTGGGCCCTGCTGCAACAGTAAAGTGAACAGAGGGTAGTAGCTTGGGTGCAGATCAATACCCTGCTCCTGATAGATGCTGGCCACGTCTTTATACATGCGATCGGATAAACGCTTCAGACGGCTGCCCAGTGATAGGCAGCCCATTTTCTTCATGTGGTCCAAAATATTACCTACAGAGGATAAAAAAACATATACTAAACTATTTACGTAACTAGTTACATAAAAAATAGATGAAAAAAATTCAGATAGCAATATTGTTCAATAAATAGTTTTTTCCCGGGTCTAGAATGATGCAAATGAAAAATTAGTCACACCGGAATGTTCCCGCTTCAGCAGCTTTTATATTGCTACTGAATCAACCGGATAGCGTGGCCGTAATACACAAAAGTAAAAGAGGTTAGCAGTGTTTTCAATTATTACATCTATGGCGATTTTTGCCTTTATCGGGGCAGTGTCTCCTGGGCCGGTTAATATCATGGCCACCAGTTCCAGCGTCAATTTTGGTTTTAAGCGTACATTGCCACATGTGTTTGGCGCCTCGATGTCTTATGCTGCTATTGTTTTACTGGTCGGTCTCGGCTTGAGTCAGCTACTGAGTCAAAACCCACAGATAACGGATGCACTTAAATATATCGGCGCAGCCTTTCTGTTATATATGTCCTATAAAATAGCCACTGCTGCAGCTGATGACAGTGAGGCCATCGAGAATAAGCGAGCGCCCACTGTACTTGAAGGGGGCTTAGCACAAGGCTTAAATCCCAAGGCCTGGTTAGTGTCGATGTCGGGTGTCAGTATTTTTGTCACCCCCAATGATCCCTCCAGTTTGTATGTAGTTATTTTCAGTTTGCTGTCTTTTATTATCTGTTTACTGGGAGTAGGTACCTGGGCGGTGGCAGGGAGTATAATCAGCGAAATGTTGTCAGAAAAGCGCCATCAAGTTACTTTTAATCGGATAATGGGGGTATTATTGAGTTTAACTGTCGTCTCTATTTTCTTATAGGCGAATAGCTATGCTACAAATGCTCAAATCTTAGAGAGTAAAAATGCCCAAAGAGATAGTCCACAGCTTATCTAAAAGCGCCGCTTTAGATTTTGTAGAAATGCGCAGCGCCAATCACTCCAACAGTTGCTACAGCACCCACAGCCATGATGAGTTCTCTTTTGGGGTTGTGGATTATGGCAGTGCCAAATATAAAAACCTGCAACACAATTACCAAATTCAAGCCGGAGTAACTGTCACTATTAACCCCGGGGATGCGCATTCCTGCAACCCTGACCAAGGCGAGTGGTCGTATCGGATGCTGTTTATCGACAGCGACTGGATGGGCGATCTGCAGCGTCAGATGTTTGCCCGCAAGCACAGCGATTATCTGCCCTTTAAGCAGAGCTTACTGAGTGACAGACATAGTTATCAGCAGTTTGACAAGTTGTATGTCTGCCTGCGCAGTGAGAGTAATCCGCTGATGGCAGAAGGTTGTCTGATTGACTATTGTCAGCAACTATTTACCCCTGTGCTCGATAGCACACCATTAGATGCAACGACTGTCAGTCAAGTACAAGAGCTGATCATGGATCAGTTGGACAGTAATATACCCCTGACTGATTTCTGCGAGATTGCCAATTTGAGCCCGTTCCATTTAATCCGTAGTTTTAAACACCAATACGGACAGAGCCCACACGCATATCAATTGGATCAACGGATCAAGAGAGCGAGGTTGCTACTTAAAGCGGGTGACAGTTTAGCCGACACGGCCACTGCACTTGGCTTTGCCGACCAAAGTCACTTTCAACGCAATTTCAAAAAGCGCACTGCACTAACCCCCAGGCAATATCAGCAATTTTTTATTTGATTGCTTCCAAAGGGCGTTAAAACCTGATCGTTTTGCTCAGAATATCAGCGCTCCATCGCCTGTCTAAAAAGCTATTATTCTCTATAGGTTATCTACAGTGGTTAAATCTTAATCATATTTGTGCAGCCCCCGTATTGCGGGCCCTGCAGTAGGTTATCAGAACCTTGTGCATACTCTATCCCAGTAGTTGTCCACATATATTGTTAATAGCTATTAAAAATCAGTCAGTTATCAACAACTGTTAATAGAGTTTAGGATAATAATAGAACATCCATGTTTTGGCCGCTGATATTGGGGAAAACTTGTAAAAAAATCGCAA
>MAAB01001528.1_pt1 | contig 30356 bp, 23 predicted proteins | sample 1115991 | NCBI WGS metagenome assembly MAAB01 (sample SAMN04961124, study PRJNA320927) | seawater metagenome | isolation source: sample BD02T18 sea water enriched with oil for 18 days | place: USA:Gulf of Mexico | collected 2013-07-27
AATACTTTACCTTGCTCTAACGTAATCGCTGTAGCGAGTTCTTCAGCATTTTCAGCGATGGTATCGGCAATTTTATTAACAACAGCTCTTCGCTCTGATTCAGCTACATTTTTCCACAAATTTTGTGCTTTTTTTGCTGCCTCTACAGCCAACATTACATCTTCTTGACTTGCTCTAGGGACAGTAGTAAATATTTCTTCTGTGGCTGGATTAATAACATCTAAAGTTGTGCTACTTTCGACTAGTTTGCCTGCTACTAACATTTTATATTGACTCATAATTTTCTCTCTAGGTTAATAACAACCTAATGTTGGAATGACGTTATACATTTCCCCCTTAATTAAGTAATTAGATAAGGGGAATTAAACAAATAATTAACTATTCAAATTTATACTTGAATGAAACACCCCACCAACGAGGCGTACCATAATAACTTTCAGTTAAGCCGAATCCCGCTTGTGCCGGAGTACCAGATAGGTCTAACGCCATCGTTCTATACTCTTCATCTGCTAAGTTTTTAACAAAAATGGCCACGGTCCACGAATCCTCTGCATTGCTATAAGACACTCGTGCATTAGATAGAATATATCCATCTTGAAGACCTACAGGAGCATTTTTAAGTTGAAAATAATGTTCTGACAAGTATGTTGCATCAAGTTGAACAGCCATAAAACCGTCCATAACATCCCACTCATAGCGCACTAATGCGTTTGCATTCCACTCAGGTGTCATAATTGCGCGTCTATCAAGCAATTGACCATCAGGTTGTCTAAAAGCATCCTCAACTACATTATCGATATATGAAAGGCCTGCGATAATGTCTAAACCTTCCAACGGATTGGATTGAATTTCAACTTCAGCACCTTTGACAACTGAATCTGTATTGAATACAAACGTTGTTAAACCTTCTAACCTAAATGCTTGATAGTCTTCATAATCATAGTAATAAGCTGCACTGTTAATTCTTAACTTGTCATCTGCTGAAGACCACTTCATACCTAATTCGTAAGCATTTAAGATCTCTTCATCAAACCTCATATCTTCAACGCTACCACTTAGTGGATTACCATCAATCAAGTCTGTTGGATCAAGAGGTGCATTATAACCACCTGCTTTTACACCGCGGTTATAACCTAAATAAATCAAGGTATCCTTATTCATTTTCCAATCGAGTTGCAATTTACCTGTAATTAAATCGTCATCAATCGATTCATAAGTACCTTGCTCTGTTAAGCCAAACACTTCACCTAAACCGCCCGCACCGGCACTAGCTGGACCATAATGAAAATAATCTATATTAGTACCTAATCCAAAGGCATCATTTGAAACAACATTAGAAGATCCCGCTGAGTCGAAAAGAGAAAAGTAAGTGATTAAATTGGTGTCTTTTTGTTCATTTGACCAACGAATACCTGCAGTGAATGATAATTCTTCAGTAATGTCGAATTCACCTTGAGCAAATAATGCTGTAGTTTTAGTTTCTGTTTCAAAAGGAGTATTTAAACCAAGGTGATTTAACGATGTATCATTAAGGCCAAATCCTGGAAATTGAGCTGAGAAAAAGTTTTGTGCTGCACCACCGTTTGCAAATTCACCTTCAATATCAAGATAAAAGGCACCAACAACCCAATCAATTGTATCGGTAAAACCGCTCACACGAATTTCTTGCGAGAATTGCTCTAAATCACTTTTCAAGAAAAAAGCAAAAAAGTCATTTGGTGAGGCATCAGAATCTTCAAGGTAATCTTTTTTAAGGGTTGTGTAATCTGTGATAAACGTTAATTCATACGCATCAAAATCCCATGAAATATTATTGGTAATACCCGTTGTTTCTAATCTGTTGTGACCAATAACATTATAAGCACCAGCATGCACATCATTGTCAGTATCTTGGTATGACGGAGCTAGGGAATCACCTGTACCTTGCAAATCTAAACCATCGAAGTCTTCACCTAAACCTGTGGCTGGGTTAGTTCGCGCAGAGCTGTGCTCAAAAAACCCGGAGTTAATATATTGATCTCCTGCTCTTACACTTAATAACCAGTTAATATCTTCGAAACTCTCAATTAATAACTGAGCTCTTAATCCCCAGTCATTACCGTTGTTAAGATCTTTACCAATGCGGTTATCAATATAGCCATCGTGTTGATTTTTAACAAAGGATAGACGCCCAGAAATATTTTCAGTTAATCCACCACCAACTGCACCTTCAAATTTACGTTGATTATAAGCACCGAGCGTTAAATCAAAATAACCTTCATTTTCACTGGTTGGTTTTTTGCTGATGTAATGCACAAGACCACCAGTTGCATTACGACCAAATAAAGTTCCTTGGGGGCCACGTAATACTTCAGCACGTTCCATATCAAATAACTGAAAGCCGGCACCCGATGCAGCACTGATATAGGCTTCATCTAGATATATAGCTACAGGAGATTCTTGATGGTCCCCTGAAAAATCATTTTGGCCAACACCACGAATACTGACAAAAAATGATGATGGCCCATTAGGTTGAATAGTGGTAACACCTGGAGCCATTGCAGTAACTTCCTGCGCATTCTCTAGACCAAGTGCGTCCATTTGGTCTCCAGATAACGCTGTTACTGCAATACCAACAGACTGTAAAGGTTGCACCCGTTTTTGAGCCGTTATTTCTATTTTTTCAATAACAGAGGCAGATACCCCTGCTGAAAAAACGCCCAAGCAAGTCGCAATTGACATTACCAGTTTTGATTTGTTAAACATCTTATTTTCCCCAAAATAAACTAAATTTATTAATAACTAACAGAGCGTTAGCTTTGTAATTATTCTCAAGGCGCTAACTCCCTTTTGCTTTGCTTCTGTTTTCTTTATTATTAAAAGCTACATCAATCGTTCACTTTACAAACAACTCAATGCATAGTTCAACTGTAAATCAAACCAATAAATAGGTCAAGTGTATTTTTTTATTAGTACGACTGTATTTTTACTATTATTTATTTAAATTTATTTTTATTCTTATATTTCAGATAATTAAGTTTTCAATAAATAAGTATGAATTTATTTTAACTATTCTGGAAATTGATTTATTATAAAGCATTATCTATATTTATTATTCTAGCGAAAAAAAGGATTGATGTGACTTATAAAGCAGTTTCTAAAGGCTACACCAAAGGTGAAAAACGAATAAAAATTATTTTAGCCGCTGCAGAGCAGTTGTTGATAGATAATGGTTACCACAATTTTTCAATGCGTAAAGTAGCGACTAAAGCTGGTGTAAGTGTGGGTAATTTACAATACTATTTTCCTTCAAAAGATAAATTATTAGAAGCACTTCTTGATCAAGTTATTCAGAATTACTTGGATGCCTTTAAACAGTTTAGAGGGCAATATACGCCTAAAGAACAATTCATAAAAATAATAAAAGCGGTAGTCAAAGACATTAAAACAAAGCATACGACTGTATTTTTTCCTGAGCTTTGGAGTATGGCCAATCACGAAAAACACATTAGTAAAATTATGGATCGCATGTATGGTAAATACCGCGCTCTAGTTGCCGATGTGATTAGAGATATTAACCCCAATCTAAATGAGTGCCAAGCACAGCGCTTAAGCATTTTTATGACGGCATCACTTGAGGGGCATACTATTTTTATTGGTTATAGAAAACCGTGGGCAAAAGAAACTGAAAACATCATAGACATAGCTATTCAAAGCTTTCTCTGGTTAATTGAACATGGTGATATCCCTGCAGATGAATGCGAAAAATAGCTGTGCATGAGCAACGAAGAAGCCGTGCTCCTAACCTTAACAGAAAGAGACATCAGCAACGGATCGTTAAAAATTTTTAACGATCCGTATTAAGCGACAGCTTCCTATTTTTTCATTAATACTGAAAAACAAACACTAAAGCACTTTATTATATGATTCCATCAATTGTTCAAAAGTTGCCACTTTGTTGGAATGAGCTGAGGCAATAGGAGCGCCAAAATGATCTGCCTCAAATATAATGCCTTGCTTGGGTAAATATGCCAATAACAAATGGTCTGTATGTTCAGTAGGGCCTATGTCATGAATCTCCAAAATTTGACTGTTATCTTTAAAGACTTTCTTATTCTCAACAAATTCAAACTTAGCAGACTTTTGATCTTTTTCTGCTAAAGCTTCACGGATCACTTTTTCGTGTGCTTTGACAGAAACAAATTGTATACCGGCATCTTGGACTTCCTGACTACCACCAATGTGATCGCTATGGTGATGGGTCATAACAGTGTATTTTACTGGCTTATTCGGCAATGTCTTTTTGACTTCTTCAATTCTCTGAGATACACCAGGTAGCCCGCCAACCATCACTACATGATTTTCAAATTCCACGAATAAACTATTTTGATTGTTTTGTGTGACCCAATAAACACCGTCTCCCATATCATTTGTTTTCATACTTGCAGCTGGCGTTGCTGCTATATCCATATAACCTTTCGGAGATTTTGTAAATGGCGTTATGCTTTCATTTATTTTATAGGATTTAACAGAAAATGTTTGTGAGGGTAATCCATTAACGGTGTAAGAGTTTTCAAAAGGAAAAAGAATTCCATCAACAAGTTTATAATCTTTGAAATAATACTCAACTAAAAATGGGCCAGACACTCGTTCACTCTTATTAATAAGGTGTGTTTTATGATCTATATAAAGTGTTATTGCAGGTCCTTCTGGCATAGTAAAACTGAGTAAATCGTGTGGTCTATCATTTAATTTAATTTCTCCCAAATAACGCGCACTGTTAGCATATTGGTTTAATCGCTTTAACAAGAATGTCGCATTGGTTCGTATACCGGGACCTGATGAGGCATCAAAGTTGGGTTCTTCGACTTTAGAGCGAGTTTTTAAAATATTATTATAGTTTGCGCTATTTTCACCTGCTGTAACATTTGACCCCGCAAACCGACTGCCTGCACCGCTACCTTGAAACCGAGTTACAGCGATATGCTCACTAAAATTAAATGCATCTAATCGCTCCCCTTTACTAGTATCCCACGGGGGAGTAGTTTTGCGGCTTTGCCCAGCATTTATATTTGTTACTTCGTAATCTACTACAACTGAATTAAAAGCCGAAATTTTATCTGCTCCCCCATAAGCTCCGATAGTTTGATTGATTATTTTTTGAGATTTTAGAACGTTTTCTTGAGTGTAATTTGATGCGTTAGCTTGATGTACAGTGGTTAACGATAAGGCAACTAGGCTGCCTATTATTGATAGTAATTTCATGATAATGCTCCATATATAAGGAACAGATAACTTATCATTGAGTAGATTTTGAACAAGTTGAATTCGTTCAACTGAGCTTATATTAAGATGAATAACTTTCTTTTTGTTTTATTTGTTGCACCATTAACACCTGCACACATATTGCAACATTTTGAATAAACTTTTTCTAATATTATAAAGACAACTAAAAATAAATTTGATGCAGGATATTATTTTCTATTCAAAATACCTGCGTACTTACTATAAAATTATCCCTTATTAATATCATTATAAAATGCACTGCCTATACTATGTGATAAAGCTTACAAATGTACGGGGAGATGTGGTCATGCCAATAGCAATGTGTCAGCATTCTTTATATGTAAAGCAAATGTTCGATAGAGATAGTTGTACGTATACTTATCTGTTGGTTGACCCCAAAACTCATCAAGGCGCGATTATTGATGCAGTAAAAGAACAACTAGAGCGTGATCTGCAATTTATTGAAGAATTGGGTATTGAGCTGTTATATATCATCGAAACGCATATTCATGCCGATCATATCAGTTCCGCTGGCTATATACGGCAAAAAACCGGTGCACAGATTGTTTATAGTCAATCTGCAGCGATTAAGTCTATTGATATTGAACTTAAAGACGGTGATGAACTTCCTCTTGGACACTACCACATCAAGGCCATAAGCACACCAGGTCATACGCACAGCTGTATGAGTTATTATGTAGATGGCATGGTTTTTACCGGTGATACCTTATTAATAAGAGGCTGTGGCCGCACAGATTTTCAACAGGGTAGCTCAAAAGATTTGTACAATAGCATAACAGAAAAACTTTTTAGTTTAGCTGATGATACGGCGATTTATCCTGGTCATGATTATAATGGCAACACTTGTTCAACTATTGCCGAGGAGAAACAGTGGAATCCTCGAATTGGAATGCGGAAATCAAGGGATGACTTTTTGCAAATAATGCACAACCTGAACCTAGCTCTACCCAAAAAAATAAATGAAGCGGTACCCGCTAATGAAGGCTGTGGCATCAACTTTAATCCACACCTTTATATCCATGAAGATTTCCCAATGTCTGAACTATATAAGGTCTGGCAACAAAAAAATCCGGATAACTTAATTATTGATAACCGAACAAAAGAAGAGTTTCTAGAAAGTCATATTCCTCAAAGTAAAAACATACCATTTGGAACTGAATCAAAACACTTACAAGAACTTAAAAGCTTTAATCATATTTATATTTACTGCCATTCAGGACGTAGAGCGCAAACCGCTTTAACCAATCTTACTATATTGGGGCTAGAAAATATCACTTGTGTGAGCCATTCAGGTTTACCACATTGGATAGCGATGGGTTATCCGGTCGAACCTTGATAGTACTAACTTTGTATTAAACTTTTGAAGGATTTAACAATGGGTATTTTTGAACGTTATTTATCTGTCTGGATCGGATTTAGTTTTGGCTTACAGTTTAGGCCATATGATTGCACCGCCACGCAGTTACGGTATTCAAATTAGTTATACTTTTAAAAAAGAGCTATTTAGGGTAATAAAGCTCAGCATTACCCTAGATATATTTACTGTCAGCCTGAGCGATAGCACGCCAACGCATATGAAAATTTGTAAGGCGATGTAAGGACTCCACAACCCCAGCTGTACCTGAAAAACCGGTCAACCATTTTAGACGATTATTGTGTTCAGAAACTTCTTCCAAAAGATATTCATCTTCATGAGGAATAATAAGGGCATCTAAATTTAGCTGTGCCATTTCATTTTTAACAGCTTTTAATCGAGTTCTATATTGATTTTTCATTTCAACTCCTAGCAATAAACCACTTGTATTGCTTATATTTCTTAATGAGATATTTTATGAAACGTTCAACGTGAATTGTTTTTAATTGATATGTTTTTTTGCAATACATTTTGCTTATATAGTTCAAAATTATTTTTTCCTAGACAACAAGCACTCAACCAGCGCAAGAACAAAGCCATTTAAAATAACAAGGGCACTAGTATTTCATGACCAATTTCGCCTCCTAAAATTTGAGTTATAAAACAGCTAAAGTGGAACAAGTTTTATAATGTAACTTGCCAATTAGTTTTTACTTGATTTATATCAGTATGATGAATTGAATTAATGTTATAACACCCGTTTAATTATTTAGTCTAATTTGAGTTTTTGCATGATTTCAAATAGTGAAAAAAATATAACAGCAAAAGATTTAGTACAAAAAAACTTATTGTCGTGTTCAAAAACAACCACTATTTATCAAGCGGCAAAGAAAATAAGAGAGAAAAACACAAGCTCTATCCTTATTGAAGATAATGAAAAAATAATTGGTATTTGGACTGAAGCAGATAGTACAAAATTAAACTTCAGCTCTAGTTATTATTATAATTCACCTATTCATCAATTTATGAGTACCCCCGTTATAACCATTAATCAAGAAATGCCCTTTCAAGAAATTATTATGGCGTTTCATCGTCATCGCGTGCGTCATTTATTAGTGGTAGATTCAGAAAAGTTAACTTTGGGTATAGTGAGTCAAAGTGACGTTATTAAAAAACAAGGGGTCGAACATTACCTTCGCTTACGAAAAATTAAAGATAACTATAATCCTAAAGTTCCTATTATATTAGGTAATCTTCCGATAAGTGCTGTTGCAAGTGCAATGTCTGACTATAACTCTACTTCGGCCCTCATTCGTCATCATCAAACGAATGAGTTTGGCATTATCACAGAGCGAGATTTATTAAGACTCATAGCCGATAAAGACGATAATAGTGATGCATGGTACTCTTCAGCACACCCGTTAATTACCATCAACGACGAAGACACTCTCTATCAAGCTTACCTTTGTCTTCAAGAACATAAAATCCGACACTTAGTAGTGCACAATTCACAAGCGGAAGTTGCAGGCGTTCTCTCGTTACAACATATATTGTCAGATATTGAAATTGCATACTTTAAAGAATTGGAAAGTGTTTTAGTTGAACGAGATAATGCGCTGGAACAGTCCAAAAGAAGTTTGTTTTTTGCAGAAAAAATTATTGAGTCATCTCTTGACAGCATAATGGTAACTGATGGAAAAAGTATTATTTTATCGGTAAATGCTGCTTTTACTCGATTAACGGGTTATACAGAAGAAGAAGTTATTGGTAAAACATCAAGTATATTAAGTTCAGGTAAACACGATAAAGCATTTTACCAAAAGATGTGGCAAAGCCTTATAGAAGATAAAGCGTGGCAAGGGGAAATTTGGAACAAGAAAAAATGTGGTGAGGTTTATCCTGAGTGGTTAACCATAGTACAAATTAGTGAAAAGAATAATACAGAGCCGCTTTATGCCGCAATATTTAGCGATATAACGCAAAGAAAACTTGCCGAGAAAAGAATTCATGCGCTGGCTTTTTTTGATGAATTGACGGGCTTACCAAATCGACGACTTTTTAATGACAGATTTGAAGTTGCCCTGTCAACCGCCCATAGAAATGGACAATTAGTTGCCGTATTGTTTTTGGATCTCGACCGATTTAAACAGATTAATGATAGTTTAGGACATAATATTGGTGATGAACTACTGATCTCAACAGCAAGAAGAATTCAAAGTAGTATTAAAGAAGGAGATACTGTTTCTCGATTTGGTGGGGATGAGTTTGTTGTTTTATTAACTGAAATTAAATCTCTAAAAAACATTGTTCGTGTTATCGAGCGCATAATGGATGTATTGAGTGAACCCTACGAGCTCGATTCTCTTGAACTTCAAGTCACTTGCTCTATTGGTGCTTCTGTTTATCCTGATGACGGTGTCGGTGCTGAAGTTTTACTCAAACAAGCTGACACGGCTATGTATAAAGCCAAAGATGAAGGAAGAAATTCATATCAATTATACTCTTCAGAAATGAATGTCATTTCAATGGAGCGTTTAATTACACAAAACTTTCTACGTAGTGCATTGAAAAAAAATGAATTCGAGCTTTATTATCAGCTTCAGGTAAACAGCGTTACTCAACAAGTTTCGGGAGTTGAGGCCCTGTTACGTTGGAATCATCCAGATCTTGGCCGAGTCTCACCTGCTCACTTTATACCTATGGCAGAAGAGTTAGGGTTAATAGTTGAGATAGATAGGTGGGTTTTGACACAAGCCTGCCAACAAAGAAAAATATGGCAACAAAAGAATTTTGATTGTGGCCGTATTGCTATTAATATCTCGTCTCAACACTTTAGGCACAACTTGGTTGGTTCTATAGAGTCCGCCCTACAAAAAGTCGGCTTACCACCCTCTTTACTTGAAATTGAAGTTACCGAAAGTTGTTTTATTGAAAATATAAAACATGCAAGTTCAACGTTACAAAAAATTCGACAATTAGGTATTAAAAACTCAATTGATGATTTTGGAACAGGTTTTTCATCTTTAAGCTATTTAACTCAATTACCCTTGGATACATTAAAAATTGATGCAAGTTTCATATCTAAGCTACCTGAAGACCTCAAACAATGTCAGATCGTTAAATCTATTATTGCAATGGCAAAAGGTCTAGATTTTACCTTAATTGGAGAAGGAGTCGAAACTATTGAACAAGCTGAATTCTTAACAGCTAACGGCTGCGATGTTATACAAGGGTATTTGTATTCAATACCTGAAAATGCTCATAGAGTTGGTGAACTTCTCTTAGAGCGTCAATTAATCTCGTCAGTGTAGTGGCCAGAATTTCTTAGCCACTACATCGCTGTATAAGACTGATTAATAACATATAAATCACTCCACAACCTCCTGCAAGTGAGTAGACGGTTTAATGAAAGACATGGTTCAGCTTTGGACGAAATTTTACAGATTAAGATGAAAAAAGGTCGGATACTAAATTATTAGTTTCAGACCTTTTTTATATATTCGACTTTCTATTTAAATTATCTCAACGTTCCATTTGTCTTTATATCATTGCTAAACCTTCCCTGAATTTTAAAATATCAGATTACCAACCCTCCACACCTTTCATATCTGGTAACTGATGAGCAATTCCTTTATGGCAGTCTATACAGGTTTTCTCACCTTTAGCCAAAGCCCCTGAATGCTGTTTTGCGGCGCGTTGACTTTGTTCAGTAAAATCCATGAAATCAAAGTTGTGGCAGTTACGACACTCTAATGAGTCATTAGCTTTTAATCGTGCCCATTCATGCTCAGCAAGTTCTCTACGGTGAGCTTGAAATTTTTCACGAGTATTTATAGTTCCCCATAATTTAGCCCAAACTTCTTTAGAGGCCTGCATCTTGCGCGCTATTTTATCTGTCCATTTATGAGGGACATGGCAATCAGGGCATGTTGCTCTTACACCTGAGCGGTTAGTAAAGTGTATGGTAGTTTTTAACTCTTCATAGACATTGTTTTCCATTTCGTGACAAGAGATACAAAATTCTTCGGTATTCGTTACTTCAAGGGCGGTATTGAAACCACCCCAAAAGATTATGCCAGCAACAAAACCACCGAGAACTAAAAAACCTAAGCTATAATAACCACTTGGTGAACTTAAAGTGTCCCACCCTACTTTTAATAGCTTTTTCATCATTACTCCTGATTATCTTGAGAGGTTTTTTGTTTCATCAAGCTATGCATATCAATAAAGGTATTCCCTACAAGTGGTTTAGCATCTAGTTGCGGAACATGGCACTGGTTACAAAAATATCGTCGAGGGGATATTTCAGCAAGAAAGTTACCATCTCGATTCATGTAATGCGTCACACTCACCATGGGTGCTTGTGATTCTTCCGTAAGCTGGCGAGAGTGACATGACATACATTTGTTATTGTACTTATTCACTTCATAGCTACGTATAGTGTGAGGGATCACTGGTGGTTGCATAGGGTAGTTACGCCCTTGCCTAATATCTTTATTAATGACCTTAGGAATAATGTTAGGTTCTTTCTGCTCTGCTATCTTGGTTGCGTCTCTTAGTGTTGCGACTTCTTTTTCCGTTCCAGTTGCAACATAAGAGAACAAAATTCCAGACATTATTAGCGCTGAACTGACTAACTTGATGGCTTTCCTAACAATTACACTTCGCATATTATTCTCCTAAACTTTAACTATTTTAATTGCGCACTTTTTGTAGTCCGTCTGTTTAGAAAGAGGATCTGTCGCATCGAATGTAACTTTGTTGACCAATCGACTGGCGTCAAACCAAGGCATAAAGACTAGGCCTACAGGTGGTTTATTCCGGCCTCTTGTTTCAACCCTTGTTTGCACTTCTCCGCGCCGCGAAATTAATTTTACCAAATCACCACGACGCATATTGCGAGCCTTGGCATCGTCGGGGTGCATATAAACTAAAGCATCGGGCATGGCTTTATATAGTTCAGGCACTCTTTGCGTCATTGAACCAGAATGCCAATGTTCTAGAACGCGACCTGTTGATAACCATAAATCATATTCTTCATCGGGTTCTTCTGCTGCTGGCTCGTAAGGTAGAGCAAAAATAACAGCCCTGCCGTCAGGTTTGCCATAAAAATCCCAACCACTGCCTTTTTTAGCATAAGGATCGGAACCTTCTTTGTATCGCCAAAGTGTTTCTTTTCCGTTAACGACAGGCCAGCGTAATCCACGTTCTTCGTGATACATATCATATGGCGCTAAATCGTGACCATGACCTCGACCAAATGCTGCGTATTCTTCAAATAAACCTTTCTGAATATAAAAACCAAACTCTCGGGCTTCGTCATTTAATTGATCGTCACTTACTTCATCTAATGAAAACTTGCCGACACTGTCATTTTTATACAATATTTCAAATAAAGATTTTCCTCGAACAGAGGCTTGTTTGGCAATTAATTCTTCAGGCCAAACCTCTTCAACTTTAAATCGTTTAGAAAATTCAACAAGTTGCCATAAATCCGACTTAGCTCCTTTTGGCGCTTCTACCATTTGATGCCAAGCTTGAGTTCTCCGTTCTGCATTACCATAAACCCCTTCTTTTTCTACCCACATAGCGGTTGGAAGTATTAAATCTGCCGCTTGAGCTGTTACCGTAGGATAAGGATCTGATACAACGATAAAATTATTAGGATTACGGTAACCAGGTAGCGCCTCTTCCATAGTATTAGCGGCAGCTTGCATGTTGTTATTACATTGCACCCAGTAAAAGTTAAGTTCGCCATCTTTTAATTTACGGTTTTGCTCTACGGCATGATAACCACGTTCACTTGGTACAGTTCCTTCAGGTAATTGCCATATTTTTTCTGCAATGGCTCTGTGTTTAGGGTTGGCAACCACTAGATCAGCGGGTAATCGATGTGAGAAGGTTCCTACTTCACGCGCTGTACCACAAGCAGAGGGTTGTCCAGTTAATGAAAAAGGACTATTGCCTGGAGTAGATATTTTTCCGGTTAGCAAATGGATGTTGTAAACAAGGTTGTTAGCCCAAACCCCGCGTGTATGTTGGTTAAAACCCATCGTCCAGAAAGAAATAACTTTCGTTTTGGGATCAGCATATAGCTCTGCTAATGCTATAAGGTTGCTTTCAGGTACACCTGATAATTTTGAAGCGTATTCTACAGTGTAGGTGCTTACAAATTTTGCATATTCTTCGAATTTAATCGGAACTGAGCCACCCGCAGTTTTGCCATTGTTTTTAGCTTTTTGCTCTAAAGGGTGTTCAGGTCGCAATCCATAACCAATATCGGTTTCGCCTAATCTAAAGTTAGTATGCTTTTTCACAAAGTCTTGATTAACTCTTCCCGTACTAATGATGTAATGGGCAATAAAATTTAAAATAGCTAAATCAGTTTGTGGGGTAAAAATCATGCCATTATCGGCTAAATCAAAGCTACGGTGTTCAAAGGTAGATAAGAGAGCTACTTTAACATGGGGAGCACTCAGTCGACGGTCAGTAACTCGTGTCCATAGGATGGGATGCATTTCTGCCATGTTCGAGCCCCACAAAACCATAGCATCAGTGGCTTCTATATCGTCATAACATCCCATAGGCTCATCGATACCAAAAGTTCTCATAAATCCACCTACGGCAGAGGCCATGCAGTGGCGGGCGTTTGGATCGATGTTATTTGTACGAAAACCTGCTTTCATTAGTTTTACAGCGGCATAACCTTCCTGAACAGTCCATTGCCCTGAGCCGAACATACCAACAGCGGTTGGGCCTTTTTCCTTCAGGGTTGTTTTTGCTTTTTCTTCCATTACATCGAAAGCTTTTTCCCACGAAACGGGAGTGAAGTCGCCATTTTTGTTATATTCGCCATTAGTCATGCGCAACAAAGGAGTTGTTAACCGATCTTTGCCGTACAAAATTTTTGAAAGGAAATATCCTTTAACACAGTTAAGACCTTTATTTACCGGAGACTTAATATCACCATGGGTGGCAACTATTTTTCCATCCATAACACCTACGTTGACTCCACAACCAGTGCCGCAAAAACGACAAGGTGCTTTATCCCATTTGAGTTTGGTTAACTCACTGCTGGTGATAAGATTGGATGCGGATGCAGGTACGGATATTCCTGCCACTACTGCTGCGGCTGCAATAGCGTTGGCCTTGATGAATTCACGTCGATTAATTGTCATAGTGTCACCTTTGCTCTCGGTTATTTTTCTATCTTTGGTTAATGTCAATTTTTTTGTTTACCTAACTCTAATTGTCTTCATTATTTTCATTTAGGTACTGGTGGTACACCGGCGCTAGACTCAACATGCCAGTATGGTATTTCAATTTATCGATTAATTTACCAATTGCTTGTTGCGTACTTGCTTCAAGGGTAAATACAATTTTCCCTTCGGGAGTTACAGCATGTATTTCTGAACCTTTCGAGGCAGTTATTGCTTGTTCTACATCACTCAACTGAGAGGTAATAGCTTGAGCAACAAAACTTGCCACATGGTATTCTTTAGGCTTTTTTACGACTTGTGCAACAGTGTTACTTGGCATGCATTACCTCTTCTTGATGTTTTATTGCATTATTCGACTCAATATCTTGCTGATTTTGAGTAAGAAAATCGATGGTTATTGCATCTTGAGGGCAACTTGAAATACAAGCACCGCACTGACTACAATCAGTTAAATTAATTTCTGGTTGTGGAATTGAGCTTACTTTCCCTGAAGAAATATAAGAAAATTTAATCGCATTAGGTTCACATTCATCGCGACAACTTTGACAGTAGATATTATTTTTAGCCAAGCATTTATCGCTGATGTCGAGCTTTATCGGCCAAGGGGAATGGTAATCATCGATTTCGTCTAAGTCACAGGGTAATTGTTTTTTAGGCAGGGTGAAAAGCGGCTCTGAGCACAATTGAATGCATTTTTGGCAAAATGTGCATTCCCCTTTAGAAAAATCAATTTTTGGAAAGCCTTGCGAATCACGGACAATAATCTGAGTTTCACAGGCACTCAAACAAGATTGACACTGCGTGCATTGTGACGTGAATACAGACTCACTTACCACCCAAGGCAATCTCAGCACTTGCTCTTGGCGTATTCTTCCAGAAAGAAATCTACGCTTGCTTGGGTCAATTATTTTTTCCATTGTGGATGTTTCTCAACAATTCAGAATGTGGGAGGGCCAAAAAACATTTGGCTGATCCAAATGGAAAACCCTAAAGCGCCAACAATAACGCAAGATAGGATAGGGGCTAAAAATACTGTCAGGAAAATAAAAGCATTCCTTTCACGCTTTTTTTGTTGTTCTGGAGAAACGTCGTTATTCATATTGAAATGTTCCTTCGTATGAAGAAGTCAAAAATATTATTTTGATTAACTTTATTAGAATAATGATAAATTTCATTATAAATCAACAGTAAAGCGTTTTTCATAGAATGACCATCTTTATTTCCAGAAATTGAAAGTAGATTAACTATAGTAGCTTGTTATAAATTTTGCACATGTATTCTTTCCTGTACTTCTCGATAAAGATATATAATCAATGCTTTGCGCTAGTAGCGCTCTCATTACACAATTGTATCCCTGTCAATACGTCCCCGCTTCATCGACAAGAAAGAGAGTTTAACGATTGTGGCATAAGCTTGAGTAATCAAAGGGTGTCAGATTGATTGATCAGTTGCAGTGAATTACTGGTGCCAATGTATGTGGTAATAAGATGAAGTTGCTTGAGCAGGCAGTTATCCAAGAAGAAAAACAACAAGTTATATGCAGGTGTATTGTTGTGGATACTTTTAATCATTTGAGCATCAATGCTGCCACGAAACCAAGATAATTAATCTATCAGTGCGATAAAAAATTGAATGTTTTCCACTAAAAACTTGTTTTCAGGCTTGATCATTATTACTTGTCATAAATTGTTACATAACGCGAAATATTCAAAAACTGAGTATTCGAGCGGTTCGGCTATATATGTTAATTTTCAGGGCAAAAGTAAAGCTATCAATTTAGGTGAATTAATTATATAAACAAATAAGTTTATATAATTAATTCAATTTACAGGCGCAAAATGCACAGTGATATTTCTTTTAAAAGACTAAAACAATTTCCTCGATTGATGTGGATATTATTGTTTGGCTCTTTTATTACCCGCGGCAGTTACTATATGGTTTGGCCATTTCTTGCAGTTATGTTGTATGAAAAGTTTGCCTTATCAGCAACTCAAGTAGGGTTAGTACTTTCTACCGCAGCCACTATCTCTGTATTGGTTAGCTTTGTTGGTAGTTCATTATCTGATCGTATTGGACGACATAAATTAATGTATACCAGTGGTCTATTATATATTGTTTCTTTTTCGCTGTTAGCTGAAGTTGACTCTATCCAAGGCTATGTTGTTGTTATCACTTTATGCTCAATCGCTACGGCCTTATGGCGCCCGCTCACTTCAGCACTTATCGGTGACATTATATCTGATGTAAAAACGCGTGAACTTGCAATGCAATCTTTATACTTCGTTGTAAATGCAGGCTGTGCTGTTGGTCCTATGTTAGGCATATGGATGGGGTTAACGGGTGAGCAATCCAGTTTTTATATCACGGCTTCTGCTTTTGCCTTTTTGTTAATTATACTGTTTTGGGGCTTTCGCCATCAAACGAAAGTTGATGAGAAAAACAACAGTACACTACAAGAAAATCATGGCAATAATGTAGAAACAAAAAATAATCAAGGTGAAAAAAGTAAGACAGATAACAGTAAAATAATATCAGTACTTTTAGCAGATAAATTGTTTCAATGCTTAATAGTCGCCAATATTATTTGCATGTTCATCTATGCCCAAATGGACAGCTCACTTATTCAATATTTAACGCGAGCAGAAGTGCCTGATTTACTGCAGTTGATTTCAAGTATGATTTTTACAAACGCCCTTGTGATTATATCAACGCAATTTCTATTGCTCAGATTAATGTCGCACTTATCCTTGGTGAACAGAATCCAAGCTGGTTTAGTTTTGCTGATGCTTTCGCAAGTGTGGCTCGCGGTGAATCCACTAGAACTCTTTTGGGGATGGATTGGCGCAATTGTCGTCATGAGTTTGGCTGAAACAATTTTATTTCCAACGATGAATGTGCACATTGACCGCTTAGCACCCGATCATTTACGTGGAGCATATTTCGGTGCCGCCTCTTTTTATGAATTTGGTTTTGCTTTGGCACCTTTAGGTGGCGGGATTATTTTAGATCATTTCGGAGGATTCTGGTTGTTTATGACTGGCGCGGGGCTATCTATGCTGGTGATGTATTTATATAGTGTTTTACCTCGTTTTTCTCGTCCTAATTTTGAACCTTCAGCTGACATTAAATAGAAAGTATAAAGCAGTTTATTCAAACTGCTTTTTCTTAAGAGGTTTACCTGATGCCAATTTACCCGTAACAGCAGACCAAACAAAATACAAAGGGTCTGACGGTGCAATTGGCATGTCCGAATGTAAAGAAACAGAAATATCTGCTTTTTCAACATAGACAACGTTGGCATTGAGTATATTTCCTATGGAATATCGCCCTACTTAAGATAGAAAAAACACATCCTTTAATGAATATAAATCAAAAGACTTAATGCTCAAGAATACTTAACGAAATTTTACCATTTCCTACGTTCAATTGAGCTTTACCGCCAATAGGATATGAAATTAATGGTGTGGTATGACCGAAATCAACATCACTGATAACAGGTATATGATCAAGTTCACACTTCGATTTTATAATTTGCTTAAGTAATGAATTCGTCATATTAGTTTTGTTTTGAAAACGCCCGAATACAATACCTTTTACTTGTTTAAAGTCATCCAAGTGAATTAGTGATTGCAAGTCTCGGTCAACAGTACCAGGGTGCACTTCATAATCATCTTCTAAAAATAAAATACTGTCTTTCAAAGGTGGCATATATTCCGTTCCTTGTAGAAGGTTTAACGTGCATAAATTCCCACCAATAATTACGCCTTCTGCATGGCCTTCATTAATTATGCAATGACCTTTGTTAGGTGAAAACTTGCGATTATCTTGGTTAGATGCCCAAAAATCATCAGAAAATTTTTCTGATGCACATACTTCAATTCGATTCTCTGAAAAAAAACAATGCTGAAAATAATCTCGAGTGAAATCAAAACCAAGTTTATTACCAAATGAAGTGAAATGAGGTCCTGAATAACTTACTAGCCCGGTCTTTGCCAATATCGCATTTGATAAAACATTAATATCAGAGTGACCGCAGAAAATTTTGGGGTTATTACGCATTAAATCATAATCTAAATATCTTAATAATTGATTAGCGTTAAAACCACCATAGGTAGTAATTATCATTTGAATAGATTTATCTGCGAAAGCTTGGTGAATATCATTGACTCTAGATTGGAGTGAGGAGCTACCAAAATCATCAATTTCACTAACATTTTCAGAGAAACTGACTTTTAACCCAAGTTGCTTAAAGTTATTCAAGGCGATCGTTTTTAACTCATCAGAAATCCAGTCATTTGCCAAACTTGATGCTGGCGAAATAACCCTAACGGAGTCTCCTACTTTTAATTTACTTGCAAACATGTTTTACCTTATATTATTGTTCTTTGCCTTTTATTTACGCGCTGCTTTGTTTTATATGGGTCAATTTAACTGCGTTAATTTATTTAAACCAATTAACGGTTTAATCTGAATAGATTATCAACAATGCCATTACAATAGGTTAAATCTTTGGGTTTATTACTGAGACTTGCTAAAAAAGCATGATGTTATTTATTGTTGATGATTGATGTCGAATAGGAACTGCGATATTTAAATTTCCTTCACTAAAGTAAAACTTATCATGGGCAGCCTTTGAAGGGAATTTTATTGCAATAGTGAAAAAGTCCCAACTACCTTCTAATTGTTGTAATGGTTTCATACCACCAAATATTATTTCACCATCCGCTGCCTGTATGTGCTTTTTCACTTGAGGTGAAAAGAAAAGTACAACGAATAAAATAAATAGTGATTTCTTGAATAGGCTTAACATAGTAATTCCTTAACGTTGTTGGTATTCATTATGGGATTATTGTTCAAATGAACTGAATAAATAGATTAGAAGAAATTCGATGGTAAACATATTGCTTAGTGATAAGCCGGTCGTTTTCAATTAGGCTGCTTTTTTCAAATTTAAGTTACTCTTCAATTCTTGTAAAATTCATTATCCAATTATCTTCCCAAGTATTTCCTGCATCATTAGAAAAAGCTTGTTCCCAGCTGGATGAATCATGGTCGAGGGAAGTCTGGTATTATCCGTGGCTATCAAGTTTTATTAAGTGAATCGCAAAATGAAGCCTCTATGACCGCTTATAGCAAGCTGGTAAATGTTCTAGTGCTCACAAGCTCAATGTTAACAAAGATACGAATATAGTCATCACATTGGCCCTGACCATAAAGGTTAGTAATTAGGTTAAAGCCCCTTGGAATATTATAAAGCTCAGGTTAGTTGTTCTCTTCAAAGAAGTAATTGAAGTTATGTTGTAATTTTTCGAAATATTGGCCCACATGCAATCCGTCAACTAATGCGTGATGTACCTCTACCGATACCGGCATAACTATTTCGTTGTGAATAGTTTTGTATTTTCCCATCACTATTCTTGGTATTGAATCATGTTCGCTTTGTTTTTGGGCATGAGAAAAACTTGTAAAATGAAGCCAAGGCAGAACTGAACAGAAGATTTCATTTCCTTTGTTATTTGTTGGCTTTAACGTTTTATAACCTTTCTTAATTCTAGCTAACTGCTGTTCAGCATGTTGATGAAATAAATTAAAACTACGGCTGAAGCCAAATTCACAAAAACTAAAACTTTCGTCACTATTGAGCACAGTACAACTTATTTCCAACTCATCATGCACATCGACTTCATTGTTGTTTATTCGAAACCTAAATGGTTCTATTTGATTTGCTGTGTATCCGATCAAAAACAAAGAACAGATGAAGAAAGAAAGCTGATTCTCTTTACAATAATTAAGTGTTTTAGTGACATCAACTGTTGCGCATACATTGAAGAAAGGTTGTTTAAAAGTAGTATATAAATCAAAATGTTCCTTTCTATACCAAGTATCGATATTAATCTTTTTCATGGCGGGCAACAATGTAAAGGTTTAGGAAACATCCTAACACATCCCCAAGTCACTTTAATTAATTCTTCGAACCAATGTATTAATCTACCAACAACTTTCTGTAATCCACCCATAAAATCACCATGCTGTGCTCAAATAGCCATGATATACCGTAAGTTTAAGGTCATATTTACCACAAAGCTGTCGACTTTTATGAACCTAAATCACCCTACCTTTTGATAACAAAGATACGAATATATACAATTATTGGCTGCCACCTAAAAGGTGCAGTTCTCCTATTTTATCCACTACTATTTTGGATTTTTGAGCAGAAATCATTGACTGTTCAGCCCTTAAAATCAGTTAGAAAGGAATCTATAACCTGTTACTTATTCTCAGAAACGGTTCAGATGGCAAGGTGTTACAACATTGTATACACCCCAACTATAAACTACACTTTAATTGAAGCTAGCATGTCAGTAAAATCGGAGCAATAGTGTTATTCAAGGCTATACGCATAATTATTACAATATGTTCTCTGGTAAATACCTCATGTCTTCTAGCATCTGATGAAAAGCTATCACAAACCGACAACGCGGTAGACTTACTGAATCTATCTCTTGAAGAATTACTAAATATTACCGTTACAATAGCTTCTCGAACTGAACAACCAGTCAGTTCTGCCCCCTCTTCCGTGACCATCTATGTCAGACAAGATATTCAGAATATGGGATTTGATAATCTCGAAGATTTGTTGAATTTTGTGCCAGGTGTTTATTCAAACAGGGATGATGTAAGGGGGCAACGTACTATCGTTCGTGGTCATCTGACAGGGGACTGTTCTAATGGCGTATTAGTGTTATTGAATGGCGCTCGTGGCAACAATGCTAGATGTGGAGGTGCATCTGAACATTTATCCTATTTGAAGTTGACGGATGTTGAACGAGTTGAGGTAATTCGTGGGCCTGGCTCTGCCATGTATGGCTCCAATGCTATGATTGGAGTAATTAACATTATTACTCGTAAAACTGGAAATGAAGTTAAATTGAGTGTTGGCTCTATCGGATATAAAGAAGCAGGAATTAAACTAACAAAATCATTTGGTGATATAAAAGCCTCTATTTTTGCCAATTACTCTGAAGATAAAGGTGATGATTATGAGCCATTTTATAATTATTTTGGTGAATTCATATCAACCAAAGATCCTCGCAAGGCTGTTGACATAACGGGAAATTTTAACATTTCCGCCCTTACTTTGAATACAACCTTTATACATCGAAAAAATGCAGAATACATAAGTAGCGCAGGTGGATTTGGTGATTTAAATGACAATGTTCATGGAGAAAATAAAAGATTTTCATTTGATCTAAATTATGCACTGGATGTATCTGAGAATCTGGATGTCGATTTATATTTAAATAGTCATTTTTATGAAAACGTCTGGTCAAGTATTATTATTCCTTCTGGTTTAGCTTCCCAAATCATTTGGACTAATGGAGCAGATACAGATTATCTGGGAGGAAATACGGTTGAAGGAAACGAGTTGCAATTAGGCATTAGTGGAGCTTGGAAACTGTCTGATAATCACACATTGTCTTTTGGTAGCAATTATAGAAAAGAGAAGATGGACAGAAATTCATTCCATGGTAATTATAATAATGCCTTACTTTTTTCTACCAATGGAGCTGTGCATGATCCGTTACCAGAAAGACAGGATAATGTTGGTTTTTTTGGAGGCGTTTTTGGTATCCCTTTTACTCCAAACGAAATTTATCTTATTGATGCGACTTCAAGACATACCTACGGTGGATACATTCAGTCTGAGCTTGAGCTGAGCAATAGTATAAGTCTTACCACAGGTCTGCGATATGATGATTATGGAGACACGGGTTCAAATTTGAGCTTTCGAGGCTCAGTTGTTTATATTCCTGTGGATGGCACTACTATAAAGGGCATGTACGGACAGGCCTATCGTGCTCCCAGCATTAAAGAGTTTTATGGTGAACAAGTTTCAACGGGAGCTATTGGTAATTCCGACCTTGGCGCTGAGACTGTAGACACTGTTGAATTCTCTGTTTCTCAAATATTTGGCGCCACTCAAGTATCACTTACCTGGTTTAGTAATGATTTTGAAGATGGTATTCAAATTGTGCAAATTGATGATGTAGTACCAGGTACTGACACATTTCAACCTCAGAATGTAGGAAAGCTAAAAACAAGTGGTTGGGAAGCTGAAATTTACTCTCAATTGTCGGAAAATTTCACAATAAAAAGTGGCATATCATATTTTGACAAAACCGATGAGGTTGGTGCTGCAGATACAATAGCATTTTGGGCTTTTAATTATCACACTGAACGTTGGAATTTTAACATTAATGGTTATTATCGTGGAAACGTTCTGGCACAAAAGTCAGATGCCGACACTATACTCATTGATACAACTATCAATTCTTATGCCCATTGGAATGCAAAGGTTAGTTATCACATTACTGACAAAATTGAAATTTATGGTATAGCAGAGAATATCTTTGATAAGGAATATCGCAATTATACAATTATTTCAGATTTGCCTGAAGGCGTTCCAATGCGTGACCGTATAATTAAAATTGGTACAAATTGGAAGTTCTAAGTTTCGTTGTACCTGTACGGTTGGGCGACTGAATAGACTTTAATATTGCATGTTATCAAATTGATTTGTCGATTAACTAAGTAAGAGAGGTGGCAAAATTAACAGCTCCACTACAATAGCTAAATTACGCCTAACATTGAGATCTTCTATCGCTGCTGATTTGTAACTGCAACCATTCCACAAAATATTGAACGGCATTAGAATAATGACTGCCTTGACGATAGTGCACATGATACTGCCCCCAGGGTAGTTGATATCGCCATTGAGGAAATGAGACTAGTTGTTTAATTAAATCTTCAGCCAAAAATCGGTTACTTAATGCAACACCTTGCCCACTCAATGCTGCTTTAGTGGCTAGTAAGGCTAACCCAAAATGCTCCACTTTGCTGATTGCAGGACGTCTCAGTTGCTGTCTTTGCATCCATAGTTGCCAATCCTCCCCATTTTCAGATGAGTATAAAGGTAACGTTAAAATAGAAGCACTCTGATTGGCGTTAATTTTAGAAATAAGCGATGGCGCACATACTGGGAACCAGTATTCATCTCTTAATTTTGTAGATACAAAGTTATCGGGCGTAGGCCATGTACCTATGACAATATCAAACTCTTGTGCGTCAAAACTTGCTGCCAAAGATTCCATGGTTAAATAACATGAAATATCAGGAAATGACTGCTTAAACGATGCTATCCTTGGGGCAAGCCATTCGGTGGCTATTGAGGTCTGGGCTATTATTTTTAAATGCGTTTCAGGCTCTTTAAGAATGTGATTACTCACTGTTTCTATACGCTGTAAACTGTCCCTGACGACAGAATTTAAATCATCACCTTCTTGAGTCAGGGATATTCGTTTGCCTTGGCGTATTAAAAGTTTCTTATTAAAAAACTCTTCTAATAACTTCACTTGGTGACTAACGGCACTTTGTGTGACACACAGCTCTTGTGCAGCTTTACTAAAGCTCAAATGACGAGCTGTGGTTGAAAAATATTGAATAGCCTTTAGCGGTGGGGATTTATTGATAGTTTGACTACCTTTGTTATTAGTTTATCTAATGGTTATGTTAGTTTATATCATTTTACCTCATGTGTCGTATAGAGCAATAATCGAACTTCTACAATTTTTAGTTACTGTTCAGACAGTCGTAATAAAGTTTATAAAGGGGTATATCATGATTATTTGTGAAACGAACAGGTTACGTATTAGACATTTTTCGAAAAAAGATGCTGAGTTTATTATTCATCTTTTGAATGAGCCTTCATTTATCGCCAATATAGAAGACAAAAAAGTACGAACCATAGACGATGCGATAAAATATTTGAACGATGGACCAATAGCAACTTATCAGGAATTTGGTTTCGGTTTGTATCTGGTGGAATTAAAGGAAACAGGAGAGCCCATTGGAATGTGCGGTCTGCTTAAAAGAGCAATATTAGAAGATGCCGATTTAGGTTATTCCTTTCTAAAACAACATTGGTCTATGGGTTACGCAAAAGAATCTGCTTCGGCAGTGCTAAAAAGTGCTAATCATGACTACGGATTAAATCGAGTAATAGCTGTTACTAAAGTCGATAATCTGCGCTCCTCTGGCTTGCTTGAAAAGCTGGGTTTTAGCTTCGAAGGTATGATTGAAATGTACGGCGACAATAATAAATTATTTGGGATTAATTTCTAGCGGATCTTTGATTAAATATCTTTAAATCCAAAGGGGGATGGAGCCCCCTTTCCCATATGTTTTTTAATTAAATATTCGTGTGATATTACTGAGAAATCTTCATAACCTTGTTTAGTAGGCTTTTTGAAACTTGCAATAATAAATATTACTAATAAAAAACTATGGGATATATACGCGAACTCATTAAAATCCCATAGAGAAACACTAACCTTGAATTTTAATTATGTCGAGTTTTTACACAACCTGACCACAAAGAAATTATATCAAGTAGTTGAGAGAAATAGTGGTTAGGCTAGATATTTTTATCGGTAATTTAGCTAACAATGGATAATACGGTTAAAGCCAAAGAGTATTATAAAAAGGCAGTTAAATTAGCGTTACAAAATAATAGTAAAACATTGCAGACTTTCAAAAATATTTAGATCAATTGTAGTCAAATAATATGAATACAGTTTTTTGATAAGTTCTGTTATTGAGTTCCTCATTATAGTCTGTTCAGACTAAAAGGATTATAAGGTGATCATATTTTCTAAGGCGCAATCCGACCCTTACCGAGTTAGAACTAACCGCCACTCATGCCATTTTGCTGACCTAAATTAATCCTCAAAATAAGGAAAGTTTATGTTCACTTTGATACAAGATAGCGAACGTTCCTCCATAGATAAAAACATGGGTCTTTTGATGATGACTTCTGTCGATAAGTCTTTAAGCCTGAATGTGAACTAAGCCACCACAGCGATCATTCGGAGGTTACAGGATTAGTTTTTCAGCAAGACGTTAATATTGCGTCCATAGCAAACTTTGTCAGGCCGTTGAGTGCCAAACTCGGCTATACAGTTAGTATCCTTTATTTTTAAATTGTTCTACTAAGCTGACCTTGGTCTTTGCGACCTAACTGTAACTGTAACTTTAAGCATAGGAGGCATTAAACTTTTGTTAAGCCATGATAATATATAGAGTCATATTACCGAGGTTTTATGCTCACTTGTGAGCTGGGTTTAATCGACAGTTTTAAAATAGCTGTTTAGGTGTTGTTTTCTACATTATCTGCTAACCAATGCAATAACTTCACTATTAACAAATCTGGATCTACAGGTTTAGATTATCATCTGCCATGGCATTTGCTGTCATAGCAATAATGGGGATTTTTTTATTTAGTTCACCAGCATTAGCTGACCGTATTTGACGACTAGCTTCATAACCATCCATTTCAGGCATCTGGCAATCCATCAGTACTAGATCGTAGCTCCGCGTTGCTTTATCCTGCCCTAACGGTTCTTGTATTAATTTTTCTAAACACTCAACACCATTGTTTGCAATATCAATAAAATGTAAACCTAGCTTATTAAGAATTCCTTTTGCTACCATTTGATTAACACGATTATCTTCCGCTAATAATATCCGCTTGTTCTTAATACTATCTAGACCGTAGTCGTTATAATCTTTATTTTTTGGAGGAATCAATGTTTTTAAATAATGGCTAGTTACTAGGGGATTAGCTTGTTCAAGTACTTCTCCTCCTTTTGTCACGACAGATAGAGCGCCAAAAATATCAGCCGTCGTTGCTGGTTTAGGAAAATAGCAGTCAAAGCCTAAGTCAGCAAAATATCGAGCATCACCTATATGTCCCATTGAAGTCATCATAACTAGTTTCATTTGATCAAACCGCTTATCATTCTTGATAAGCTTACCTAATTCAGCGCCGTCCATATAGGGCATTTGCATATCAAGAAATGCGACATCAAAAGGTGCCTTGTTTTCATCTCTACATTCTTGTTCACAAAGTAACAATGCCTGTTGACCACTATCAGCTTCAAAAACAGTCGATCCCCAGCGCTCAAGCTGTCCTCGTATAACTTCTCTATTGGTCTCATTGTCATCTACGATGAGTAATTTTAGATTACTTATATCAACTTTAGGCATTACTCTTTGAGATTTATTACTTTTTTGCAGGGTTACATAAAAGTGAAAACAGCTTCCTTGACCTAGTTTACTAGTCACGCTAATGTCACCACCCATTAGGTTACAAAGTTTTTTTACAATAGCTAACCCTAAGCCTGTACCACCAAATTTACGCGTTGTGGACGAGTCAACTTGACTAAATGAGTCAAATAACAAAGAAATTTTATCATCCGGAATTCCTAGACCTGTATCACTGATATTACAATTTAACCGCCATGATGAGTCATCGTTAGGAAGTAACTCAGCATCAATAATAATTTCCCCCTTGGCTGTGAATTTAGTCGAGTTACTGACGATATTAGATATTATTTGTCGAAGTCGACTAGGATCACCTTTTACTAAAGATTCGTCAACTTTTGTGACATCTAGGATGAGTTCAAGGTTTTTAACTTGAGCTTGTAATCCCATAGCTTCAGAAAGCTCACCAAGCATATCTCGTATGTTGAAATCAACATTCTCTAGTTCCAACTTACCTGCATCTACTTTAGAAAAATCCAAAATATCGTTAATTAAACTGAGTAATGATCTCGCGCTACCCATGGCAACATTGACTCGATGCTGTTGTTCTTCATTTAAATCTGTATCTATGACTAGCCCCAGCATACCTAGTACTCCATTCATTGGTGTACGTATTTCATGGCTCATACTGGCTAAAAACTCACTTTTTGCAATAACTGCTTGCTGTGCTTCCTCTGTTGCTTTTATAAGCATTTCTTCGTTATTTTTTCGATCTGAAATGTCAAGATGAGTGCCTATCATGCGTTTTGGTTTTCCATCTTCAAACCATTCCACCACTTTCCCTGAGTCAAGTACCCATATCCAATGACCTGCTTTATGTTTCATTCGAGCTTCATAGTAATATATTTCAGTTTCGCCATTCCAATATTGCTCTAAAAGTTCACTAGAATGTTTTAGATCGTCCGGGTGAGTTTGTTTCATCCATGTATTAATATCACAAGGACTCAATTCATCGAGGGTATAACCAATTATTTCAGCCCAACGCTTATTAAAGGTAACCTCGCCAGTCTGAACTTGCCAATCCCAAATACCTGCGGCGGTACTATCAATCACGAGTGCTAATTGGTCACTGCTTTCTTTTAGCTCAAGTAGCGCTGACTGTCTTAATTTAGATTCACTATGTAAGTTTTCAATAGAAGTCATATTTTTGTTTAGCGTTTTGACCATGCTATTAAAATCTCTCCCTAATTCTCCTATCTCATCAGTCCCTAGATCTTCTATCTGATAATTCAGTTCACCTTGACCAATACCTTTGGTAAATAGATGGAGTTGCTCTATTCGATGTAATAAAAGTTTCCCTAATATGAAGTAGAGTAATAAACTCATAATCAATACACTAACTGTACCTAGGATCAAAATGTTTATACCTAACGTTTGAATAAATTTCAGTTCAACATTACGATTGAATATTAATAGTAAAATAAGATCTGTTTTACCAGCGGTGAATAGCTTTTCGGATGAAAGTTCATTGGGGTTGTTTTTATATAGACTGTTCTCATCATGCTTAATAGCGATAATGCTTTTTTGATTGTTTCGCGCAATAATAACTTCATTTTTTCCATTTTTAATGATTGCACCAATCAGTGAATTTTTAGAGGCCGCTAACTCGACAATATCCTCATCCAATTGATTTATTACGATACTTCGCCAGTTGATACTAATAACTAATTCACCAATAGTTTTACCTCGTTTACGAATATTAACGATGTACCATTGGGCTATGCCATCTTCCAGACCTATTTTGGATAAATATTCATCTTGACCAACGGAACTTATTCCAACAACGTTGATATTTGGTTGCAAATATAAAGGGTGCTGATGAATATTTTTTAGTAAGAGTTCCTCGCCATTTAATCTTTTTTTATTACTGTCACGCGTACTAGTAGAGAAAACAGAGCCATCTAATTCTGTAACAAGAATATAATTAATAAAGGGATAAATTTCGATTAGGTCATTTAACTCTTGGCTAACCCCACGATTTTCTAACAAACTTAGTGCTTTATTCACTTGCCTATTACGAGCAATTATTTGGCTAATATCAGATATTTTTCGTTGCTGTTCATTTAGCTGAGAAGTAATGAAAGATACATCACTATTCATACCTTTTTGCATTGTTTCTACTCGGTCATATTTAAGAGAAGAAAAAACAAAAAAACCTATTGTACTTATAACAATAAGGGCAACTATTATGGATATTGAGATGATTTTAGGCAGTAGTTTCATTTAAATAGATTATTCACTTTGTCCATTGTATTTCAAAAGGTAAATTTTCAGGTACGTTAATACCTAACTTATTCATACTCTTCTTATTAAATAAGTAAGTTGGTGGCTCTTGTAATTTAGACTCAATATTTTCGGGTAAAACCTTATCTAAAAGGATATGCGCAGCCATTTCACCCGCCATGTTACCCAACTTATAAAAGTCAGTGACAACACCAAAAGTTGCACCTTGCTCAATACCACTCTTATTAGAACTTAAAATAGGGATTTTATGAGTTAAGGAAAGCTCTATCAATGCCTGTCCTCCGCCACTTTGTATTAATGTATCCGTGGTGGTAACAAATACATCAACATCATTGACCAGCGCCATCGCTTTAACTTTTAATTCTTTAATACTTTCCACTGCCACAACAATTACCTTAATGCCACTTTTATTAAAGTAGCGATATAAGTTAGCGGTTTGAATTTTTGAATTTGGCTCGCCCTTACGATGAAAAATAGCAACACTCTTTGTTGTCGGTAGTACGCCTAAAAGTAAATCAATAGAATGAGATAATGGCACGTAATTGCTGGTACCAACCAAGTTATTGTTTGAATACTCAAAAGACTCTATTAAGCCGGAGTCAGCCGGATAAGTCACAATAGAAAAGACTATGGGCGTATTAGTGGGGAAAACTTCTTTTATTATTGTTGTTCCAGGTGTTGTCAGGGAAAAAACCAAATCAATGTTTTGTTTTTTTAAGTTGTGTGCAACTTTCCTTTGCAGTATTTTGTCGGCGCCTATTGCACCTTGAATAAAGGTCAATTGCTTACTTTCTACAAGTCCTCTACTTGCTAGCGCATCTTTAAAACCTTGCACGCATTGAGGGTAACCTGACCAAGTTGCCAAACCGATTTTATATTCAGTCGCTAAAACCTGATGGCAAAAAAACATCAAAATAAATGAAACAAATACAAAAAATGTTTTACCTGTATGATTTTTCATTGTATCGCCTACCATTTAATTAAATACTCCAAACCCACTGCCATGTTGTTTACATCAGAACGGCGATATTCGTTAACACGATACTCGGTAATAAAAAATAGATTTTCAATTATTCTATAACCAAGTTGTACCTCACCAACTATAGGATTTTTGGGTATATTGTCTGACAAATTTTCATTAAATGTATGGTCAATGAAGCCTGCCAAGTAAAGTCGGTTATCAAAAATTGGAAACGTCATTCGAAATACATGCTCCATTTGCCATACATTCTCAGGCACATTATCAAACTGTTTCAAATGGAAATTAATTGACCAACTTAGGTTTATAGCCTTAAAGGCAGAGTTAAATATTTGGGTATCGTTTATCCGCCATCGAAAGCCTAACCGATGTCGGTCATTGTCATCGCCTGAGCGAAAATTCATTTGCAGGGTGAGATCAATCGGAGACTTTTCACTAATTTTCCAACGGACATTTTGTTCCGTGTAAAAGGTGTTGATATCGGCTAATGCTGCTTCTCCCTTTTCATTACCAAAGTTCGTTAAAGAAAAATACGAAAAGCGATTTTTGAGTTTAGCGCCAATATTAATCGTGATGGTATTATCGTTATCAACATCAGACAAATAAGGATAGACATTTACGTCGATAAAACCGCCTGAACTATTCTTATCCGCAGCATTAATTTGAAAGTTAACAGCAATGAGTAATAAACACAGTAATATCCGTATCAGCATTCGAGATTTTGAAATAATGGGAAAATTTAACTTACGTGAGGTTCATAGTGCATAGAAACACATTTAATCTCCGACTTTAAATATTGAATTTAAAGTTAGACCATGGGAGGTGGTATTAAGATTGGTGGATAAAAATGTAATCCATGAGGTTAGATAGTTTTAGTCTTCGATAAATTAATCTTGTTAGAGGACATATAGGGATGGTGCGATAGATTTCAACCTTTACTGATAATCTCTGCTCTAGGCTGAATCAGTTGTCGTAAGGCTCAACTATCACCTAATGACAGCTTTCTCGGGGGAAGTCCTCCTTAGTGAAGTAAAATAGAACGTCAGCTAATAGAATAAAGTGATTTCACTCAGAAGATGCTTGAGTGGCTGTTCCTCGCTCAAAACAGCCC
>MAAB01029234.1_pt1 | contig 30229 bp, 34 predicted proteins | sample 1115991 | NCBI WGS metagenome assembly MAAB01 (sample SAMN04961124, study PRJNA320927) | seawater metagenome | isolation source: sample BD02T18 sea water enriched with oil for 18 days | place: USA:Gulf of Mexico | collected 2013-07-27
GAAGGAAAAGTAAGATATTTAGGATTGTCCGAAGCTGAACCTGAGCAGATAAAACGCGCACACAAAATACACCCCATTTCTGTATTACAAACCGAGTATTCATTATGGTCTAGAGATGTTGAAACAAATATACTACCGATAACTCGTGAACTAGGGATAGGATTTGTTGCATATAGTCCAATGGGACGTGGTTTTCTGAGTGGTAGTATTAAGCAACGTTCAGATTTAGAAGCTGGCGACTGGCGCTTAGACAACCCAAGATTTCAACGAGAAGCAATAGAAAAGAATAAAGCATTAATTAATAAAATTAGTCTGATATCTGCCAGTAAAGGCGTTAGTTCAGCGCAAATTTCACTCGCGTGGTTACTCGCGCAAGGTGAAGATGTTGCTATTATACCAGGCACTAAACGCGTGCCGTACCTTGAACAGAATTGGGCAAGCATGGAAGTTAAACTTTCAACAAAAGAATTGGCGACATTAACTCAGTTATCAGATAAATACACTGTTGTAGGTAGTCGTTATTGAACATTATGCTGCCAAAGACAGTGCCAACATATATAAGTAATGAAAGAATAAAATGAGCGTCATTCAGCTAAAAAACTGAAATATAGCCGTTACGCTTATGATGACGAAGGATTTAAACATTGTAAAATAATTGATTAAAGATATGAATGTAAAATTAAATACAGTGCTAAATGTTCCCTTTATTTCACGTTTACTATTCATGCTGCTGGTCAAGGTTTCAGCTTTTGAATTGAGATTCACCGCCTTCAAAAAGTGACTTTCGTTGCACTAATCCTTCAGTTAAAAATTCGCGGCAACATCTAACCTTCGCAGTATTACGAAGGTCTACATGACTTAACACCCAAACACCCCATTGAGAAAGTGGTATTTTGATTGGCAGCCTTTCAACAGAAGAGTCACCCATTACATCAGGTAAATAACAAGGCATTCTTGCAATACCCGCACCTGATTTTACTGCCGCATACATGGAATATAAATCATCAACGCGCATGGCAACTCTTGCACCGGGATAATGTTCTTTTGCCCAAACAGGTAAATCAGACTCACCGTTCCATGTAATGATGGAAACTTTCGTAGTTAAGTCCATGTCAGCACGGGCGTAAATACCATGTTGTAAGTTGGCCACTTTTTTACCGATTAAATAATCTGGGGGCTCTGCCGTTAATCTTATCGCAACATCAGCTTCACGTGCAGCAAGGTTTTTCATCCCTTTTGCAACGAATAAATTTAGCAATATATCTGGTTGACGCTGTTTAAATTCAACTAGGTCATTAGATAAGATGTAGTCAAAAATATCGTGTGGCATGGTGAGATTGATTTCACCTTGTAAACGATTATCTTGACCAAATAAATGGCGGAACACTTGTTGGTTTTTTGCTTCAAGCTCTAATGCTAATTCATAAATAGAACTGGCGGCAGCATTCATTTCATAACCACTAGGAAGTCGTTCGAATAACCGAACACCATGCCGTTCCTCCATTGCTTGAATACGACGTGAAATGGTCGAATGATTTACTCCTAACTCTTTCGCAGCAGTACTTAAATTTCCGCAACGAGCTACGGCTAAAAAATAGCGAATGTCGTCCCAATTAGTCATAAGTTATTTATCATTTGAAGTCATTAGTAAATCAATATATTAACTTAAATATATATTATATAACATTAATTTGAGAGAGTAATTGCGTCCATACGGCTAAGGCTACAATTACTCATAAGTTATTCATATCTCATCAACTCTGGTTGATTTTTTATAAGCAGATTTGAAAAGATATTTTTCTGAAAGGCTGTCGTCACATAATAACTAACGTTGTCCTCCAACTGACAAGGCCCCATCAATTAATAGAGTTTCTCCAGAGATAAAAGAAGCACCTTCACTGCTCAACCACACGACTGATTTTGCTATATCTTCTGCTTCACCAAACCTTTGCATTGGCGCATGGGTTTTAAACGGTTGCGCTTCTTCACTTTCTGGGTCAAAGAATCTAGATAACATTGGCGTTTTAATGTAACCAGGATTAACATTATTAACACGAATACCCTCAGGACCTAATTCGACCGCTAAAGCGCGAGTCATACCGTCTAGTGCAGCCTTACTAGCCGAATATACGCTTGAACCAGCAAAAGCGCCTTTTGATAACCAAGAAGATGTATTAATAATAACACCACCTGATTGCTGTGCTTTAAATTGCTTTACTTGGTATTTGCAGCATAACCAGACGCCCTTAAGGTTAATATTAATCACTTCATCCATATCTTCATCGTTTATTTCTGTTATTGAAGCGAAAGTGCCATCAATACCTGCATTATTAAAAGCAATGTCAAGTCTGCCAAATAATTCAACTGTATTACTGACTAATGCTTTGACACTTTTAGGCTCTGATATATCAGCAGAGATAAACTCAACATGTTCACTTATTTTTCGTAGGCTCAATAACGCATTTTGGCCAGCCTTATTACTTCTGCCTGCTATCACTACCTTTGCTCCGCTCTCTAAGAATAACTTCGCTGCTGCATACCCTATCCCTGTTGAACCACCTGTAATTAATGCTACTTTATTTTTCATATCTACCATTTGTATTGCCTCTAAAATTATTTAACTTGGAAATAAGTGACAATATATCAAATACTCTGTCGGGATAGTTGTGCAAAAAAGCATAACAAGTCTGCATAAAACGATTTGTGAAAATAACAGGAGATTCAAATGAGAAAATTGATGATTAACAATCAAAATGGCAATTACCTATTTGCCCCTTATGACACGATTTTAAGAAATTTGTTAATTATTCGGTTGATGTCTAATTCAAAAATTGTACTATTTGAAATGACCCAAGATTAAGATTAATGCCTTATTTCACAACGTGCTTAAGTGTCATAGAAGTAAGAAATTAATGTCTACTGTATGATCATAAAGCTGCCCTCGTTGCATCTAATTCTTTATGTCACCAACAACAGATTAGTATTAAAATATAATTTTTATTCTGATAAGTTTTCTTTATCTAAGTGAGAGTTTGGATGAATAGTTTTGAGTCGTAAATTTAGTCCGCTTTGGATCTGAACTGCCGTTAGTAACTCAAAAGCTAACTTCCGCTTTTGGCTATCATTTGACCTAAAGAGCAACTGGTAGCTAACGTCAGCAATGCGCCTTGAGTTCACTTGACCGTTCATCAAAAAATAATATAAAAAAATTGATAATTTCCCTATAACTGATCCATACATATAATTGCCCCCCTCGATCCTGTGTTGTGTGTCTTGGGGGGGGCTAATTACCGCTTTTCTTGCTACTTAATGATTACCGGACAACATTACCATCTTCATCAAAAGTGGCCAAATCCTCTGGCTTAAGATGATTCTTTGGCAACAGACCTTTAACTTCCCTACTTTCTGCATTGCGCCGTGTTATATCTCGTATGATATCGTCAACGCTTGTTTGTGGGCTAGTATCGGTATAGAGACCTGATAGCTTACCTAATTGCGACCAAGCATTTACACGTGATGCTGGCGTACTATTTTCGCCTGTTCCCATTGCCTCTTTAAGTAAGCCAGTCAGTATTACTTCTCGACTAACATAAGAGTCTGCCGACAACCTTTCTAACTGCTGCTTAATGGCGCTACGAATGTTAGGATTTGTCAATAACTCACAACCAATAGAACGAGCGGTCTTTTCAGAGTAACCCGCGTTAATAGCCGCCTTAGTCGCATTGAAGTCGATGACATACTCTTCAATGAATCGTTGTTGCTTGGTGGTTAGGTCTTGCATGGTGATACCTCTTTTTTAATATTAATCATATTTGTGCTTACGTATTTCGTTGTGAGTAGCAACCAATGGTTGGCGATTCTTCTTGCCTTATTTTCTTTCCTGATTTCATTCGTTTCTTCGGCATAGGCATGCAAATATCGGCAGGAGTATTCATCAGCCAGTTTCACACGCTTATGTAGAGCAACTCTTTTCAATCGATTCTGTATCCAGGCAGTATCACCATAAGGTTCATCACTACAATGGTACAGTGGTAGGCAGTTAGTGCTTACCAAGTAATGGTGTTCAGTGTCTGTACCGTTATTTGAAAGACTTAGCAAATGCTCATCAGGAGTAGCCACAGAACCTACAGAACTACCTGAGTTGGTGTTTAGTAGGTTTTGTGGTGATGACAAATAAGCTTGGTTGAGTTTATTTTGCCATCTTCCCATTAAGTATCCTCTACAGCTGAACTCCAATAAAATGCCCTTGAAGGTCGACCCCCTGTGCTTCCAACAACACTTTGTTGTTCAATTAAGTAGTTATGGTCAACAAGCAGTTCTAGGGAGTTATATATATCGTTAGTGCTTCCCATACCAGCCCAACCCGTATTGGTAATATCACGAGCTTTAAATGGTATAGGTAATTTTTTTCTGCGCCTTACAATGAGCTTAGCAGCTTCAATATATGAATTGTTAGCCCAAGAGCAAATGCGATTAAAATGACTAATTAAATAGTCAGCCCAATCAAGTGCCATTGCAGTAGCTTCTTCCCCAATTGTATTAATATTTTTAGATGAACCTTCCCCCGTGTCATTTAAAATAATCTGAAATATCAAAGCTATTGCAGTAATCGTTTTGGGTAATTTAAGTAGGTAACTAGACATAATGCCAGGTGTATCAATATCACGTGCTTTTAACTGAATTTCCTCCATCCAAGCAATGAATAATTGTTGTGCATTATTGTCAAAGCGATGAGCCTTGTTTTCAGGTTTATAGTTGTGTAGCTTAATAAATTGATCAGTGTAATTTTGCGAAGCAATTGGATTGGGAGCTTGGTCGACCCATTTCCAAGTTTTTTTTGTATCTGGCCAAACCGCTAATTGTAACCGTTGAATTAAGCCATCATCATTTTTACCGTTAACAGCACTCTGAACTAAAGGTGCAAGCTTTGATGGTTGGATACCGCCGAGCAAGCTAAGGGTGCAATGCTCAATGATAATAGTACCGCGCATTATTCTATCTACTTTAAAGGTAGCATCACCGTCAAAGCACTCTAAGTAAAAAGCACGATCAGCTTGATATTCTTCTTTTGCCAGTTTGGCAAGCCAACCAGACACTTCATCTCTAACTAAAAAGAGTCCATTTTTATTTTGAGCAAGCAAATCACCGAATTTTTCAACTGTTGTGTCATTGACTATGATGCGGTTGAGTATTGGAAGGTCAACCTCATCAGCGTTGGCGCTTGCTATTGCTTCTTTAGCTTTGTTTTCTTTGTTAGGTTCTTTTTTGTCTTTAAGTATTCTTTTGGCTTCATTTTCTGCTGCTTGTAGTGAAACCTTGGCAAATATGGTGTCAGTTTTATATTGAATACACTCTTCTTCATAAGCCTCTTTAAACCACTTTTCAATAGCTTGTAATGGTTCTAATGCCGCTTTAATTGAAGGTGTTTTCATTGAACTAGGCGGCGCAACAATAATTGCCCAAATGTTAGGGATTATCTTCCAGTTATCGAATTGCTTCGGGTAGATCCATACCTTATTACCCAATACTGCTGCCAAGGCACTTAAAGCTGACACTGCTACAAAGTCAGGGGGACATTGTTGCCTTTGAACGGTATCATGCACAAAATCAGCTATTTGAGGCGGTAACAAGCTATAATCGAATGGCATTACATCAGGTTTTCCACTCGGCAATGGTATTGTTTTTATCGGCGATACAGTATTTGTTGTTATTATATTTTCCATTACACGTACCCTCTTACATGGCCATGCAAAAAATCATTCCAGTCGGTAAGATTATTTTCACGTTGCTCTTCAGTAAACGGGGGAAAGGAAGTGTAACCACCTACAGCGATAGCTGCTTCAGTTGCCTTCTCAACTCCAGGATTTGTATTAGTTTTTTGCTGTGTACCCCAATCATCATCTCCTGCAATAATAATTTTAGCCTCTGGCCATCTATACCGAGCAGATAAAGCTACGGGCTTTAGATTTCCAGCATTCATTGCCGCTAACACTAAGCAATTTGTGCTTATGTTAACTGAAATGGCTGTTGCTATTCCTTCAGTAATATAAACTACTTCTGGTGTCTTTCTTATTCCGCCAACAGGAAAGCATAAGCCATTAACTCTTCCTCCTTTCATAAAGTGCTTAGCTCCATTGCCAAGAATTGACTGAATGTTCATGATTTGGTTGTTATTTGACTCTATATTTCTTAGCGGTACGATAAGATTACTTCTAAATACTCTCAGTCCCTTTGTAGGCGGGATATTCTTTAATGATAGGTAAGGGTGCTGTAGAGCAGTCATACTCCTGTTGTACTTTTTATCAGCATCAATTGCTGTTAACTGCTGCTCTTGATTTTTTTTGGTCTTTTGTTGCTGTATGGTTTTCCGTAATTGGTTTTTATGTTGTTCAGTATTCAAGTTGGAGTTTGAATGCCAACTATTAACTAGGCCTGTTTGCCAATCACCAACGACAATGCCTTTGCCATTTGCGAAAGTTGAATACCAACCATTATTACTTTTTGGTTTATTAATGGTTTTGACTCTATGGATGCAATCATCAAAAATTATCCCATCAATGATTAAGCCTTGTTCTCGAGTAAAACTTAGCATGTGTTTGTGCAATGTTAATTGATCAACTATGGCGTTAACGGATAAGGAGTTACTCATTATCATCTCCCTCTACTGACTGTTCACGTTCAGAGGTTAAGCGACTTACCAAGGTTTTTATTGTTGTAGGATCTGCGCCGGAAATTAGTGCCTTATTTATTTCATCTATTTCATATGAAGGCCAACCAGCTCGACGGGTGCTAATAGCTATAGGAGGTGGTAGCTCTTTCTTTTTAACTTTTTCGTACACAGATGACTTAGGTAAGCCAGTTCTTAGCATTACATCATTAATTCTAAGGATTAAGGTAGGTTCTTTGTGTGTTTGTACTTTCATCGTATCGGTTCCTGTTAGTTGTTGTTGGATACGATGCAAAGATTATTAATTTTTAATGTGGAGGGTAACAGTGGAAAAAAAGTTATTTTTCACCGAAAAAAAGAAAGAGAAATTTCGGTGAAATTTTCAAATTTAAAATTCAATAGCTAACGTTCTACAAGGTTTAGCATCTTATTAACAAAAGGAAGAACTGTATCCGTAAGTTCTTTTTCACCCTTTTCGCCATTTGGAAATAAAGCCACGGTAAGAACTCTATTAGGTATTTTTAGCTTGTGAAATATTTGCCAAATATATAAATCAACGCATGCAATCACTTGATAATCTAGTATTTTTTTATAGATAGACACTTTTGAAAGGCCATTTTTTTTAGGGCAGTGGAGACCCGTTTCCTGTCGCCATGCAGGCAATAAAGCGCTTAACTGCATCAATATTTCTTCATTAGAATAGTCAGCTATATTTATGTTCACATATACTTCTGATTCATCCTGCATGCAGTGCAAGGCTGGTTTTAGTTTATTAATATCAATTTTATGAAATCCTAAAGGGTACAATTTTAGAATACCTTTTAGTGGGGAATCCTCACTGAGGGGCTTAACCAAATCAAGCCTGTCAATTTCCTGTCCAATAGACAACATTTTACTCGCAGAGACCCCTTTAATTGCGGGTGAATGCTGAATACCTAGCAAATTAAGTTCTTTAACCTTAATACCTATTTTATCAAGCCAGTCCATATCATTATGATTATTTTCTAGATCAATGCTTGATTTGATTAATGGAGAGCCTTTGATAATTGTTTGCCATAGATAGCCACATTTAAGGTCATCAATAACACAAGGAGGAGTATGCTCGTTAAGAGTATTGTTAACCTGCATTATCAACTTTGCTCGGCATTGTATTTGGTTAAGGATTTCTGGTTGGCTTAACTCTCTAAAGGAATCATAATTTTCAATATTGAACCATTTAGGTAAATCTCTCTTGCTTTTTACTTTTGCTATCATGAGTTACAACTTCTTCAGCGTGGAGTAATTAATAATTTTCTCTAATGTTTTTGCTAACATTTCTAAAGCTTCCTGTCTTTCATCAAAATAATCATATTGATTATAAACACCTTCAATGCCTTTTAATTTATGGTTTAAGCAACGTTCGCCTATGTGACCAGCAACACCATTAGAGGCCAATAAACTACGACATGTTCTGCGAAGATCATGAACAGTGAAGTGTGCCATGTCACCCATCTTATTAGGTGGTTGCTTTTTTCTGCCTGGTTCACGCCCAAATAATTTAGAAATGGCTCTATTTAGAGTATCAGCGCCCATGTATGGCCGTTTGCTACTTCTTCGATTAGGAAATACATATGGCGAAGAGAATGCTCTTACTTGCAGTTCTTTCAACCATTTGATCGCAGCCAGAGGAATTGGGATAGTTATTTCAACACCAGACTTACTTCTTTCTTTTGGTAACTGCCAAGTCGCAGTGTCTAGATCAAACTCTTGCCATGGTGCTTCTATTAACTCACTTTTTCTTACGCCCAAAGTTACCAATAAAGCGCATGCTAAATAATTCTCACGGCTAAAACTGCCATGGTTTTCACTAAATATTCTGAAGACCTTTTCTAACTCATCCATTGATAGAGCGCGATCTTTACTTTTTTCTACTCCGCCAGCATCACTAACAGAAAAGGCACTTGCAGGGTTGTTATCCATAACATCCAGCTTAATGCCATGGTTGAATAATTGTTTGCAGTAACCTAATGCATCATTAGCAATAGTTGGGCGGTCACTCTTGGTAATTGTTTGTAATACAGTTCTTATGTCTCGGGCAGAAACTGCTTTGAGTGATGCCTGCCCAATATGAGGTGCAATATCTTTGTGGTAAATCCGTTCAGGTATATTGGGGTGCTTTAACCGTTTTACGAGAGTTTTATGCCAATCAGTAAATAAATCATCAACTGTTTTTATCGGTACTTGTTTTTCGCGTTTACGTGCAAGCAACGGATCTAAACCATTTCGGTGTTCCTGGCTTTTTTCTGCGGCTTTTGCTCTAGCGTCAGCTAATGTTAAATCTTCATACCGACTTAAGGTCATTTCTTTGCGTTTTTTATTGTTTGTATATCTCAACATCCAAAAGGGCTTACCTGACTTTGGTACAACGAAGTACAAGCCATCACCATCAGCAAACCTGCCAGGCTTACCCTTTATCATAGATTCTATTTTTTTTACTGTTAGCTTACCCATGTTGCACCTTATTGGAATGGTGGGTAAGTTGCAATTAACTTTATAGGACAATGATATTCCCACCGAACTACCCACCAATACCCACCAGCAGCAATTGAACTTCCTCATACCTCTTCAGATTTAATATATAAAAAAACCCTTTAAAAGTAAAGGGCTTCAGTGTTATCCAGACTTACTCATAAACTACTCAATATTCGCAATCTGCTCACGCATTTGCTCAATAAGCACTTTTAGCTCAACTGCACTAGCAGTAATGTCAGTGTTAATTGATTTAGAGCCTAAGGTATTTGCTTCGCGATTAAACTCTTGCATCATAAAGTCTAACCGACGGCCTTGTGCGCCACCTTTTTTCAATATTTTATTCGTTTCACTAACATGGCTGTTTAATCTGTCTAGCTCTTCAGCAACATCCATTTTTTGCGCGAGTAATACCAACTCTTGTTCCACACGAGTAGAGTCTAAGTCAATGTTGGCATCAGTGAATTTATCTGTGATGCGTTTACGTTGCCATTCGATCACTTCTGGCATAAATGCCTGTACTTTTTCTGCTTCAAGGGTAATAGCTTCAAGGCGTTGCTCAATCATGGCTTTAAGATTTTCACCTTCGCTAGCACGAGCGGCAATGAAGTCTTTTAAAGCAACATCAAAGCCTGCAAGTAATTCTGTTTGAATAGCTGAAATATCAGCTTCAGCAGCTTCCATAACACCAGGCCAACGCATTACTTCTAATGGATTTACTTGGCTATTTAGGGTTTGTTCATTAACCCAGTTAGCATGTTGAATAAGTTGTAATGCGAGTTTTTCGTTAATTGACACTTCGCTTTTGGATGCAGGGTTAGCGTTAAAACGCAAGTTACACTCAACTTTGCCACGGTTTAATTGCTTACGAAAACGTTCACGTAAAAGTGGCTCCATTCCTCGAAATTGTTCAGGCAAGCGAAAATAGGTTTCTAAAAACCTTTGATTAACTGAGCGAATTTCCCAAATGGCGTTGCCCCAGTCGCCTTTTACTTCTACACGAGAAAAAGCAGTCATACTGTAGATCATAGGTTATACCTGAATTTTATTAAAATGAATTAAGGTAATTATGCCTGTTTCTCTATCTGCTGCCAATGTGATTTTATCTGCTCAGCTACACGAAAAGCATTGGCATAAATGGTAAAGGTATAAGGCACGCTACCGCCAGTTGGCATAAATGAGCCATCGGTAACATAGAGATTGTCCACTTCATGCGCTTGACAGTTTTTATTAAGTACAGAGGTTTTAGGATCATTACCAAAGCGGCAACCACCAGCCATTAAGTTAGTTGATGGTGAGCCACTCACCGAGGAGGAAATATTTTTTGCCCCTAGCGCACTAAGTAACTTTTCCGCTTTTTTAGATAGGTATTCACCAACGACTAAATCATGTTCATGGTAGCCTATACGCACTTTTGCAACGGGGTCACCCCATTGATCAGTTACTTCATCATCTAGGCTAACAAAACAATCATCCGTGGGTAGCCAATCATTAAACACTTCGAAGCGAAGCGTTTTATAGCTAGTAAATTCATGCTTTAAGGTCTGTTTAAGCTGCTCTCCCCAAATTAATTTTTCATTGTCATCTTCATCATATTGCCATTGATGGCCTCGTGCTCTTGCAATAGGATTTTGATGAAAAAGAAAATCTATCGTACCGCCTTTGGCACTGCCGTTATGGCTGACACCGCTATTTTCAGTGGTAAAACTATCAGCGAAAACGTTATCTTTTATTTGATACCAATCTTGTAAAGCACGATTAATAAAAGGGCCAACCTGTTTAAGTTCAGTGACTTGTTGCTTGGTTAAGTCTTGATAAATAAAATCCCCCTGCCCTGTACCACCGCCACTAAATAATAAGTTTTTTCCTACCTGACCACTGTTATTGGCGAGTCCGTTAGGAAATTTTTCTCCTGTAGATGCCAGTAATAAGCGTGAAGTTTCAACAGCTTGACAAGCAACTACATATATTTTTGCCTGTGCTTGATTTTTACGCCCAACTTGATCGTAATAATGCACGCCAGTAATTTTTCCCTGTTTATCGGTGGCAATTTTATACACCTTAGCGTTGGGTTTAATAGTGCAATTACCTGTGGCAACTGCATGGTTAAGCAGCGCAGCTCTGCCACTGCCTTTAGCGCCAGATGCACAGCCATAGCTACTGCAATAACCTGAATATTCGCAGCTTTTACGCCCCATATCAGGTTGAGACAAAATAGCTCGGGGTACAGGAATAACGTGATAACCAATTTTATCTGCGGCTTTATCTATCCATGAGGATATAGGTAATTCAGCTATTGGCGGATAGGGGAAATTTGTTGATCGAGGCTCTTGATGAGGGTGGTCAACTACACGGCCCGATACGCCAACTTCTTTTTCTACCATGGCATAATATGGTTCAAGATCATTATAGCTAATAGGCCAGTCGGCAACATTGGCGCCAGAAATGTCACCAAACTCAGATTTTAAACGAAAATCTATCGGCTTTAATCGATGAAAATAACCACTCATAAAATTAGAAGACCCGCCGACTACATTTCCATTCCACCAACTCCAACCTAACTCACTAGTTGATTCACCTTGCCAAAAGGCTTTTCCGTCTTCATCTTCATACTCTTCTTCAATCACATGCTGTTCATTCTCGAGCTTGGGGTTATAAGCATCGTGAAGGCTGATAGTTAATTCGTCTTTAAAGAATTCTTTTTCTGTTAACCAAGGGCCTTTTTCTAATACTAATACTTTGGCGCCAGCTTGTGCCATACGGTATGCGATGGGAGATGCGCCAGCGCCGCTGCCTATGATGCATATATCAAAGTCCACTATTTATTTCCCTGAGAATTCAAACGGGTTAATTTTATGATGCTAGACCGAGGTGGCAATTCAAAATATCGTTGGCCTTTTTCTGGCAGTGGAAAGCCCGCTTTATGCTCAAGCCATTGCCAACCTATACCTCTTGGATTTCCACCATATGAAGGTGGTGCTAGCATAGCTTGAAAAATATAACCCAAAAGCGTGTTAAGCCAATTACTTCCTGCCCTTGATTGGCTTATTCCTTGTAGTAACTGCTCTTTTTCATCAAAAGTTAACTCTGCAAACGCCTTATTTTTTTCACTGTCTGCATAGCCATTTAACCAACCCACACCTTTAAGGATAAAATCTTTCTCATCCTGCTCTGTTGGTTGAACTGTCATAATTTGATGCAAGTAAGCTGTTGCATTGATCTCTTCTGCGCTTGGTCCTGTTGCAGATTCAGGTAATAGCTGATTTAAAGTCGCATCAAGTGTTAGCCAAGGATCTGTTCTGGTCAACTGCACCAGTGATTTTTGCTGCTTAGCATTTAAACTAAATGAGGGTATCGCGGAAATTGCCCCCATCCCTGCTGCAGATTTTAATAACGCACGACGGGAAAGTTGCTTTTTTTTGATAAAATCAGGTGTCTGATAATTTTGATCGAAAAAAGATTTTATTGATAATAAAGTCATTATTCCTCAGTATCTTGCTGAGTGGTTGGCTTATGGGTTACTTGATTAGTTTCTGCAGACCATTTATTAAGAAAAGTTAGCCAATACTCCCTTGAGTAACTATTTCCTGCTAATAATTCAGCGGTATCTTTTGATAGAAGCATTTTACCGTTAGCATTAGAAATATACATATGTGGATATCCCAAAACTGGCGGTAGAGCTTTCATAAATTCTTCATTTTCGTTGCTGTCACTGACATTGATTTTAAGCAATACATAATTAGTGTGTAACGCTTGATAAACATCAGGATTTTCACTTAAAAAGGCATCCATTTTATGACACCAAGTGCACCAATTGCCACCAATCTCAATAAGAACCTGTCGGTTAGTTTCTTTTGCTAAGGCAAGTGCAGCAGTAGCATCTTTGAAAGGGTTTCTCTGATCATCATAAATTGTGCTGTATTTAGGTAAATCAATACCATCTATAGCCATCACGGGGGATATAAAAACGGATAATAATACAAATAATAATACTTTCATTTTCTTCCAACTTTAACAATCAAGGGCATTTTCGGATATTGCTGCTATAAGATACTAAATAACCAGACCTAGTTTTAGTTAACTATATTTCAAATTACTTCGCGCTGCATTATAATAGCGCGCATATTTAATCACTTTTTTATTTTAGGAATACATCATGCGTCCAAGCGGCAGAACATTAGGACAAATTCGTCCGGTAACCATCACTCGTCAATTTACAAGTCATGCAGAAGGTTCAGTACTAATTGAATTTGGTGATACAAAAGTTATTTGTACTGCCTCGGTAGAAGAAGGTGTGCCGCGTTTTTTAAAAGGCCAAGGTAAAGGTTGGGTTACGGCAGAGTATGGCATGTTACCTCGCTCCACTCACACACGTATGCGCCGTGAAGCAGCTTCAGGTAAGCAAAGTGGTCGTACATTAGAAATTTCTCGTTTAATCGCTCGTGCTTTACGTGGTGCCGTTGATTTAAAAGCTTTAGGTGAGAATACTATTTCAGTTGATTGTGACGTTATTCAAGCTGATGGTGGCACTCGTACAGCTTCTATTACTGGTGCTTGCGTTGCACTGGTTGATGCACTTAACTATATGCGTGCAAAAGATATCATTAAAACCAACCCTCTTAAGCACATGATTGCGGCTGTATCTGTGGGTGTTTACAAGGGTGAGCCTGTATCAGATTTAGATTACGCTGAAGATTCAAATGCTGAAACTGATATGAACGTTGTAATGACAGACACAGGTAAGTTAATTGAAGTGCAAGGAACTGCTGAAGAAGAGCCGTTTAGTTTTGAAGAAATGCAAGCCATGTTAGACCTTGCTAAAAACAGTATTAACGAATTATTTGAACTGCAAAAAGCGGCTTTAATTTAAGACATTTAGTAAATTAAAGTAGCGTTTAAATAGCATTTAAGTAGGAAATAATAAGATGAAAGATTATCAACGTGAATTTATTGAATTTGCACTAGAAAAACAAGTATTACGTTTTGGTAAATTTACTTTAAAGTCTGGCCGTACAAGCCCATACTTTTTTAACGCGGGGTTATTTAAAACTGGTGGAGACTTAGCGCGTTTAGGACGTTTTTATGCCGCTGCGTTAGTTGATGCAAATATCGATTTTGATCTAGTGTTTGGTCCGGCTTATAAAGGCATTCCAATAGCAACAACAACAACCGTGGCTTTATTTGATCACCATAACCTAGATGTTCCTTATTGCTTTAACCGTAAAGAAGCAAAAACTCATGGTGAAGGTGGTTCATTAGTGGGGGCTGAGCTTAACGGTAAAGTGATGCTAGTCGATGATGTAATCACGGCTGGTACTGCTATTCGTGAATCAATGGAAATCATCAAAGCTCATGATGCTGAGCTTTCTGGAGTTTTAATCGCACTTGATCGTCAAGAGAAAGGTCAGGGTGAACTATCGGCTATTCAAGAAGTTGAACGCGATTTTGGTACTGATGTTATTTCAATTGTAACTTTAGGAAATGTCGTTACTTTCCTTAAAGAAAAACTTGGAGAGCAACAAGAAGACGAATCTGAGTTAGCTGCTAGTTTAGCCAGTATTAACCAATACCGTCAGGATTACGGAATTTAATCTTTTATTAGCCTTAGCTTAGGAAATCATTTGAATAAATAAAGCCTGCAAAATTGCAGGTTTTATTGTTTCTTATAGTAAAATTAAGCTGTTAGTTCAAATTTAAACGTTGGAGGCTTTTCATACGCTTGCGTTATATTTGCATAAAAGCTTTCAATTCTTAGTGCTCGTTGCACAATGACTTCTGATTGGCTTGGTGCAATTTTGTCTTGGTTCTGAAGTGTCTTATTAATCAGCGCATTAAATGTTTGCGAGTTACTTGGCCTATCACTCTCTACTTCTTCCGTAACAGAGGCTTCTTCACTTAGTTTAGCATTTCTATTCGCTTTATCATTACTACTCGTTTTTGTTTCACTGCGGTCACTACTTAACTCAGTCAACAAATCTGATTGTGCCTGAAGGATGGACTGTGCCGCAATATTTGCCACGCGTTTATCTTGTATTGAAGGATCAACGGGTGCTAGGGCTGCCGCATGTACTTTCTGCATTTTTGCAATAGTAGCTCTAGGGTCTCCTCTAACGGGTGATAAGTCGACTGACACTTCTCCTTCTACGGCATATCGTTTACCGTCAGGACCTTTCTCATAAGCAAAGGTTGGTGAACCTGTAAACGATCCTCCCACAGAAGCATGGGCTGCTTCATGAGTGCGAACTTCTTGATCTCTTTGTTTAAGATCGCTAATTACTCGTTCTTGCTCTAACGCCTCTGCGTTAGTTTGTTCTTCTCCATCAACAGAATTAGTACTATCTTTTGTTTCCTGAGATGAATCCTTTGACTCCTGAGCATCATTGGCATCTTGATTTTCGTCATGCTCTGCAATGCTAGTGTTTGCTAATTCTGCTTGCTCACTAATACTAGCAAAATCAATATTTGCATTATTTTGAGCGGGTGTTCGACTTCGTTCTCGATCCGAAGCTACACCCTTTTCTGCGGCTGATTGGCTGGTAGCTGCTGGCTGGGTAATAATTTCTCGTTGCTGATTTTCACGACGCAAGCTTTCCGTATGCGGATTAAGCACAGTAGGAATAGATAAATTTGGCACTTGCGGTGTAATATTCATAACTAAATTAACGCTTAATTAATGTTCGGTAACTTATGCCGTAACATCAAGCAGAGTTCCTAAGCTATCATCGGCCGTTTTAATAACTTCTGTTGCAGCCTTCGCTTGATGTTCAGCAACTTTTAAATCAACTATTGACTGGTTCAAATCAGGTATTTCCTGCTCATTACTCGCAGGAGCTTGGCTTACAGCATCAGCCTCATGGGCAGCAGTTGTTTCAGCAACAATATCCGCTGCTGCTTGATCCGCTGCTTCTGTAGATCTTTGAAGACCTTGTACACCCGAATTAAATGCTGATTGGATTTCCATCAGACTCTCCTCTCTTAATCGTATCCCACTGGTTAATTATTAACCAAAAACACAAAAAAGTAAAGTTAAACCTGCTTAGTTAAAATTGCTTTCAACCTGTGCCATAAGCCAATTAGAAAGTATTTGCTTGAAATCGTCTAGATGAGAAATAAATGGTGCATGAGAGGCTTGTTTAAAAATATGAAACTCACTATTTCTGGCAATATTACTAACTTTTTCTATAACCGCTTTAGGCACTAAACTGTCAGCATCACCATACATTCTCAAAAAGGGTTGTGTTATATCGTTCAATCGTCTCCTGTAATCACTACTTTCTAAGAGCTTTAATGACTGATCAAGGGTAAGTTTATTTGCCATTTTATGCTGAAAAACTAACTGACTAATTTGTTTTATATCCTGACGAATGTGTGGACTACCCATAGCTTGAATCTTTAAAAATCCGCTAATAGTTTTTTTAGTATCAACTTGCAGTTGTTGGTGAAATGCATCAAGAACGCTTGGTTTTATGCCCGGCCATACCTCTTGATTGTCCCCCTCGTTTTTAGCTTCTTCCTTAAGAAAACATGGCGAACTTGCAACAGTGATCAAGCCCAAAACTTTTTCGGGATAACATAACGCCATTTCAGTGGCCACCAAGCCACCTAATGACCAGCCCAAATAAATTGCAGGTTGCTCGATTGTATGAGTAATACACTGGCAAATATTAGCTAACGAATAAGGATGGATTTCTTTGCCTGCATTCAAGCCAAAACCAGGTAAATCAATGGTAATGATATTAAAAACATCGAGAAAACTGTCAGGTAAGCTATCAATAAGTGGCTGCCATACAGCTGAATTTAATCCCCACCCATGAATCAATACTATAGAAATTTTTTGACTTTTCTTTGAATACTGTAAATCTGGAAAGTTGGAAATATTGAGAGTTTCTGCCATGCTCATCTCTTAGGGATTAAAAAAATTACGCTTATTCTACAAAACGGATGATTACAATGGAATGGCAAACAAAAATTCGAACACTGTATAACAAATGTTTACGTTCACTTGGACAATGTGATTTATGTGGTAATAATTTATACGCTACAATCACACCCCAACAAACACTAATTTGTTCATCCTGCTTTGCAGACTTGCCACTTTTCAAACAAGACATTATTCAAGGTGACTTACTCAATTGGCCTTCAGTTCACAAAGCATTACCCAGTATACACTTCGACCATTTGTTTTGTCTTTCACCTTATCTACCACCATTTACTCAGTGGTTACCTCAATTTAAATACCAAGGACGATTTGAGCTTGCTTCATTGTTTGCAAATTTACTTGCGCAACAATGGAAAAAACAGAATCTGTCAAAGCTAACTTCATCTGTTGATCTTATTCTTAGTGTGCCATTACATATTAGCAAGTGGCAAATTCGCGGTTATAACCAAGCCCATTTAATCGCAAAAATTTTCTCCCAACACTTGCAGTTGCCCTATGATGAAAAAGCATTAATTCGCACGAAAAACAACAAAAGCCAAGTTGGGCAAACAGGTTGTCAAAGGCGAAACAATTTAGCAAAAGCTTTCACATTAGCTAAGGAATTACCGAGCAATATCAAACACGTCATTCTGGTGGATGATGTATTAACCACGGGCAGTACAGCCAATGAAATCAGCAAAATATTAAAGCACGTTGGCATTAAAAAAGTGACAATAACGACTATTTGCTTAACCTTGCCAACTGCTAATACTTAACTTTAGACAATCAAATTATTTTGTTGTCGCATTGAACGCTTTAGCAAAAAACAAACTATTAGCCAATATTTTTGCACTACCTAACCAATAACCACGAAAGGCTAAAACATCTGCGCTAGCAATAACACGCCCTTTACCATAATTATGAGCAACAATTGCTGAATGATGAGCCAAAAGGTTAACTAAATTTTTATCAGTATAGCCACTTAACAGCGGCTCTGCATCATACTTAGCCAAGGTAACAAATGGCTGCTGTCCTACATCCATAATTAACGTGCTATTTCTAAATAGGGGTAATTTTTTATCTGTATAACCAAAAGCCAGTGGGTGTGAAGTATCGAGTTCTGTTGCAAAAATTGCGCCTGCAATACGCTTTCGAGCACTGAGTTTTTCTTTATCTTGATAACTTAGTTGCTCACTATCAAATAACTGGTCGAATTGTTTTTTATCGATAAAATCAGCGGACAATATATTTTGTTTGGCTAGCCATTTTGCTCCACGTTTTTGAGCAAAGACAACACCGCCCTGCTTAAGCCACCTTTTCAGTTGTTTAATATTGTCATCAGAAAGCACTTTATAATCACCATTAACTAGAATTAGATGACTATAATTTGATAAATCTATACTAGCTAACCGAGAGTGCTCTACAATACTGACCGGTATCTGTAATGTCTCATCAAGATAATAGCGAATTTCGCCTGCTTCATATTGAGAAATTCCTTTGCCTCCCAAAAGCAGTACTTTAGGTTGTTTTAATGGTTTAAATGAACGGCTACCAAAATCTATACCATGGCTAGTTAAGCCACTATTGATAGTCACCAATTCGATATTTATTTTCTCTGCAAGCTCAGCTAACTTTTCACGCCAGTTTTGTGCTGACTGAATACCGGCAGGAATAATAATGGTACCGCTAGCAAAAGTTCTTTTTTTACCATTTATTTGGCTTACGAAACTGCCTGTAGCCACTTTAGCTTTGATTTTTTCACTCTGTAACAGATTCAAAAGCTTTGGCGCTAAAAAATGATGCCATTCAAATGCATACGCATAATCGGTACTACTAGGGTTAATTTTACTAACATGAATAATATCGTTTTTAGACCAAGGATTTTTATCCAAATCCAATCCCCATGTACTATCAAGTGCTTGAAAATTAATATTCATTGCCAAAGGCATAGTCCAGCCAGAGACATCGTAAAATGTGTTATCAGGGAAATCAGTCTCTTGAGTAAATAATGCTTGTATTAGACGATATTGGCTTTGTTCTAATGGTACGTAGTAGCTGGTTTCTTTAGTATAGTTTTTGCCTTTATAACTAAAATCATCACTCAATGGATAAACATTAATTTGATGCTGTGTTAATTTATCTAACAAGGTATTTAAGCGATAAATATCTCTTGATTCATTGAGTAAATAGCCATTAATTTTTTCTTTTTCTGCCAAGATTATTGACTTTTGGTAGAAATCTTTTCGATATTGTTTGAGTTCTTTACGGTTTTCCCAAGCTCCTTCAATGGTCGAAAGCGATGTTAATACATGATTCTGAATACCATACTCAAAGGTTAATAAACCATTAATCGTGTCTTGTTGCATGCCACGAGAACTGGCTTGTTCAAATAAAATACCAACACTGCCGTTAATATCAGGATAAGTTGAACCTTTACCATAATAAAAATCATCAAAATTCTCTTCGCTATAATATAAGCGCTGCGCCTGATCTAATGCTTTTGCGTGAAATTTTGCCAATTTTTTAGTTAACGTTACATTTTGTTTGGGTGTTAATGGGTTTGTTCTACTGACAATACCAGGCTGAAAGAAGTAGCTGTTGTTAGGTCCCATTTCATGATAATCACCTAATACATGTGGCTGATATTGATGAAAATATTTTAGTCGATGTCGACTTTCTTGTTGTGTTAACAATAACCAATCTCGGTTTAAATCAAACCAAAAATGATTCGTTCGGCCACTAACCCAACTTTGATGATGTTCAACATGCTCTGCATCATTATTGCTAGCTGAACCACGGTAAGTCGTTACCCAATTAACAAACCTATCCATACCATCAGGATTAATACTGGGCTCTAAAACAATGACTGTATTAGCTAACATGCTTTCAATTTCTTTTTCTTCACTAGCCGCTAAATAATAAGCCACCACCATCGCGGCATTAGCACCACTGATTTCGTCACCGTGAACACTATACCCAAGCCAAATAACAAGGGGTTCATTAGAATTTTTCAATTCTTTTGTTTGATAAGGAACTCGTCTCTTGGCAAGGATATTATCTAAATTAGCTAGATTTTCAGGACTTGAGACGGTAATTAAGAATTGCTCTCGCAACTGTGCAGTTCGGCCAATAGAGGTCATTTTTATACGTTTTGAATTTTGAGCTAGCGTAATAAAATATTGCTTTAATTGATCATGCCTTAAATGACGTTCACCAATTTCAAAACCTAACGTCGTACTTGGCAAAGGTATTTTCGAATTAAAGGCTATTTGCTTTGGTAAATACTCTTGTACTGGTTGAGCCAATAAAAGCCAAGCCGGCAAGAATAAAAGAAAAAAAGTAAAAGAGCGAAACAATAACATAATAAATCCCAATTTGATGATCAGAGATAAAATAGCAAATAAAAGCATAAAAATCATTAGCACATCGCAAGATTGCGGAGTAAAATACCTATACTTGAGTAAAACACTCAAGTATACTCGGGCCTTTTAATCTTCGTGAGCCCTGTCTTTTTAGGAGATTAGAGTATATATCCTGTTTCAAAAATGAAGAGAACAAGAGAGTTACTGTATTATGATCACTATATCACCTACCGCCCAAGAGCATTTTATTAAACTGCTATCTCAACAAGCAGAGGGCACCCATATTCGGGTATTTGTTGTTAATCCGGGAACGGCTAAAGCTGAATGTGGTGTATCATATTGTCCTGCTGACGCAGTTGAGCCCGATGATTTAGAATTACCTTTCGAAGGTTTTTCTGCCATGGTTGATGCTGACAGCAAAGGTTTCTTGGACGAAGCTGAAATAGATTTTGTTACTGACCAAATGGGTTCTCAACTTACCCTTAAAGCACCAAATGCCAAATTACGTAAAGTGGAAGATGATGCTCCTTTATTCGAACGAGTTCACTACTTTTTACAAGCTGAAGTGAATCCCCAATTAGCAGGACACGGTGGCGAATGTACTTTAGTTGAAATCACCGATGACGGATATGTAGTATTGCAATTTGGTGGTGGCTGTAATGGTTGTAGCCAGATTGATGTTACTGTTAAAGATGGTATTGAAACGCAATTAATCGATATTATGGGTGACGAAATTAAAGGCGTTAAAGATGTTACTGAACATCAACGCGGTGATCATTCATACTACTAAACATTACACATGTATAAGTATAAATGAATAATTTGCTTGCTAAATTAGGTCAAGACCCAAAACGTAGTTTATCTATTTTTTTAATCGGTCTTGGCCTTTTTATTTTGGGGCTATTCTTTATTGGTATTGGTTATTTTAATCACCATTTATGGCAAATTGTCGGGATTATTATTATTACTTTTGCCTGTGTCATTGCCGCTTGGGGTTACCTAGGTATTTTTGCTAATCGTTGGTTTAACATCCTTAATAAACGTAGACCACGTAATAAGAAGCCACGTCAATGATATACCTAATTCAAAAATACTGGTTTCATCTTACTTTGATGCTACTTGTTAGCATTGCGACATTATCGCTTTGGCCTGCGGCTTATTTACCTAACGTTCCTGGTACAGACAAAACTCATCACTTTATTGCTTACGCTGCATTAATATTACCTACTGCATTAAGACAACCTAAAAACTATTTAACTATTATTGTTGGTTTTATGGCTTTTAGTGGCGCAATTGAATTGATTCAACCTTATGTTAATCGTTATGGTGAATGGCTAGATATGGCGGCGAACACTTTAGGCCTTCTTTCCGGCTGGGTATTGGCAAAAGTAATGCTATATTTTCCTCGAAAAAAAGCTTAATACACTTTTATAAATTAAATATAAGCTTGACACTTATCAAGGCATTTTAAAATTAAACGACTATAATATACTTTAATCACTATATATGGCGATACTAATGGAAACAGTTAAACATCTACCTAAACACCTTTGGCAAAAAATAATGTCTGTCATCGCTAATATAAGTTTTGCTTGCGCAGCAATTGGTGTGGTGATAACAATGATTTATGGCGGCGATGTAACCGCGGAGTATAAAGCAGCAATGGGCGCTATTACGTTTATTTGCTTTGCCATTGGTATTGTTTTAAAAACAATGGGTGATACGAGTATTCCTAATTTAAAGATTAAACAAGACTGAGTTGCTTGGAAGATTTTCCAACCAACAAATAAAAATTATCGCTCTAAGTAGATTCGCTTAACGTTGAAATGGTAATGCCAAGCTAAGGTCCCTCCTCTGGCAAGCATAAATAAAGAAAATGCCGCCCACAGTGCATGATTCCCCATATTCTGTGGTAAAGCGTTTTGCAATATCCACCATAACGGAAAGAAACAAGCAAAAGTAGCGATAATCATACTGTTACGCATCGCTTTTGCTTGCATCAAACCAATATATACACCATCAAATAAGTAACACCAACAAGAAATAACAGGCATTAACACCATCCATATAAGATATTCTTTAGCAAAACTGATAACACTTGGAATATCAGAGATAAGTGTTAATAAAAATTCTCCAGCAAACATAAAAAGTAAAGAATAAATCACTGCAAAAATACCTGTCCACAATAAGGAAATATTCACCGTATTTTGTAATTTGTTACTGTTTTTCTCTCCTTGCGCTTTACCAACCATAGCTTCAGTTGCATTGGCAATACCATCTAATCCGAAAGATATCAGTAAAAGAAAGTTCATTAAAATAGCATTAGCCGCAACCACATTATCGCCCAATCTAGCACCTTGAAATGTGATAAAAATGAAGCATATTTCTAAACATAAAGTTCGAATTAAAATATCACGATTTAGCTTAAAGTAACTCAATAAACTTGAGCGTTCTATTAGCGACGAAAATAATAATCTACTGCTTTGTACTAATGCTTTTATTGCCATTTTGTAGCGGGAAAAGATAATGCTTAACCCAAACATCATTCCACAATATTCAGCAATAAGCGTAGCAAAAGCAACACCTTGTACTTGCCAATGAAAGCCATAAACGAAGAGGAAATCTAAACTAACATTAATCAAATTAGTAATAATTAACAGCCACATTACAGATTTGGTCTGATGGTTACCTATTAACCAGCCAAGAATCACCAAATTACCCAATGACGCTGGAAAACCCCAAATACGAATTTCACTATATTGACGGGCATAAAATTGTACTTGTTCAGATCCTCCCGATAAGTTTAGCGCCGTATTTAGAAAAGGATGTTGTAAGAAAATGAATATTAAACCTAAGGTGAAAGCTACCGTTAAACCTCGAAATAACACCAATAGATTTTTATCAAAATTATTCAACCCTAAAGCCTGTGCACTAAGCCCTGTAGTAGACATACGAAGAAAACCACAGAGCCAAGTAATAGACGTAATAATCATAGCACCAATAGTACTGCCACCTAAAAAATAAGCATGTGGTAAGTGACCAATAACCGCTGTATCAACTAATCCCAATAATGGTACAGTTATGTTAGAAAGGATCATCGGCAGTGCGAGAAACAATAATTGCTTATGTTGATCCAGAACGGTAGTTTTAAACAAGAAGTGTTCCTTATTGCTAGGCATTTCAATGAAAAGGCGGTATTTTATACTATCGATATTATAAGAGAAAACTCATGAGAATTAACCTTGTCGCCCTTTTTTTATTTTTTTTCCATGCTACTGGATTTGGCGCAGTCATTTTACAATATCATCATGTTAGCGATACGACTCCCAAAAGCACCACTATCACACCAGCACAATTTGAGGTGCACTTAAAATACTTAGAAGAGCACAGTTTTAATGTAGTACCCTTATCGCAGATAATGGAAAAAATTCAAAACCAACAACCATTAAAAGATAACACTGTAGCCATTACTTTTGACGATGCTTACATTGACATATTAACTCAAGCTAAACCTTTGCTTGATCAATTTAACTATCCTTATACAATTTTTGTTAATCCTGCCATTATTTCGCGGCACTCTAACAATAAAGGTAAATCATCTCCTTATCTTTCATGGGAACAACTTAAAGTATTAGCAGATGAAGATGTTATTATTGCCAATCACGGCTTTGAACACGACTCTATGGCACGGATCACCAACAATTTAACACAAACTCAGTGGTTAACTAAACAGGCCGAGCTTTTATTGAAAGCTGAAGATATTATTAAAGATAAAACAGGTCAAAGTTGGCGATATTATGCTTACCCTTATGGTGAATACAGCCCTGACATACAAAACTGGGTTAAAGAAAATAACTTTATTGCCTTTTCACAACAATCGGGAGCAGTAGGTTTAAATTCAGATTTAACTAGTGTGCCACGCTTTCCTGCTTCCATGCCTTACGATAAAATTTCAGGCTTGCGTGATAAGTTAAATTCATTGCCTTTTAATATTCAATTACAAGGTAAGGAAGCTGAAACCATTTTTGAATATAAGCAAACCTCCAGTGTAACTTTTACTATTGAAGCTGATGATTTTTATAAATCTGGACTAAACTGTTATATCTCTGGCTTAGGTAAACAAAAAATACAATGGCAAGGTGATAACAGTTTCACCATCAAGTTTAGTGGCGATCTACCCACAGGACGAGTACGTTGTAATTGCACTGCAGCTAGCATCAGCAAGCCCGGTCGATACTATTGGTATTCAAAACCTTGGTTTATTTTGAAAGAAGGTGGGCAGTGGTATCACTTATAACTACAAGTTACGAGTAACGGAGTGAACAGTTACGAAACACTCACTTCTCGATTTATGTTTTTGCAACTCGCTACTTTACTTGCCCGTCACATATCTAGCAACTTTTCTTAAAACAATGCGACTATTTTCTGGTAGTCGCTTAACAGCTTATCACTATCAATACTTGGCATTTTCCCAACTTCTTGCTCAGGCTTAAAAATTGCAGTGATATTACCGTCAGGATTAATCAACACTAAGGAGGCACTGTGATCAACCAAGTAGCCCTCTTCTTCGCCACTTATAGCGTACATTAAGCCCAAGTTACGTGCGAAAGGAAACAGCACATCATGCCCAGCCCTTAACGCAATAAACTCACGATTAAAATAAGCAATGTATTGGCTTAATTTTTCTTGAGTATCCCGCACTGGATCAACACTTACCAATAACACTTGACTGTTATTAGCTAGATTTTTTAAATCATCGTAAATAAAACCTAAATTCTGTAACGTCGTAGGACAAACATCAGGGCAAGAAGTATAACCAAAAAACACTAATGACCATTTTCCTTTTAAGTGATTTTTTGTAAATGATTGACCCTTATGATCCGTAAATTCAAAAGGTTTAATTTCTCTAGCTTGTTCATAGAATAGAGCATGCTCTGGCTGAGCCAACTTAGAAACTTGCTGAAAGAACAAAGCCCCTATTACTGCAGCAACAATACCACCAACATATAACAAATATTTATTCATAAAATGACTATTTAACCTATTGGCAATAAATAATGGTCGAGTAATAAAATAATAAACAACAACATTAAATGAATGATAGAAAACTTAAAAGTATCCATTGCAGTACTTTCGTCAGCATTAAACTTTAACTTCCAGGCATAAGCAAAAAAGACTAAATTCAATATGACCGCGCCAAGTAAATATAACCAATTACTCATGCCGACCAAATAAGGTAACAGACCAACAACAAACAATAACACGGTATAAAATAAAATTTGGGTCTTAGTAAAGTTAACACCATGGGTTACTGGCAACATGGGAATATTGACTTTTGCATAGTCATTCTTACGATGGATAGCAAGCGCCCAAAAGTGTGGAGGTGTCCAAGTAAAGATCAACAAAACTAACAATAAAGCATGAGGATGAATCTCGTTAGTCATAGCTGTCCAACCTAATAAAGGAGGAATGGCACCCGCTAGACCACCAATAGTGATGTTTTGTGGGGTCGCCCGCTTTAAATATAAGGTATAAACAAAACTATACCCGACCAACCCTGCCAAAGTTAAATAGGCCGTTAACGGATTTACTAAGACATAAAGTAATACAAAACCCAAAAGAGCGATGGTAAAAGCAAACACTATCGCATTATTAACCGTAATTCTGCCTTCAGGTAGAGGACGGTTATGAGTTCGTCCCATGATAGCATCGATTTTTTCATCAACAATATGGTTAATTGCTGCCGCCGCTGACGACAACAAAGCTATGCCTAACATTGCAGGTAAAAATAACTGCCAAGGCAAACCTCCCGGTACAGATAAACTCATACCAACTACCGCAGTTAAGACTAACAGAGCCACGACTTTAGGCTTGGTAATATCGTAATATGCGCGCCATTTAGGAGTATTCATTTGAGCAACCTCGGCTTCAACAATCATTTCATTAGACATAATTTTTCCTATATTTTACGACGTAATAGATACGTTAAAGCGATTAAAGTCAGCATCAAACACGCCGCTACTATATTATGGGCGACAGCAACAGATATTGGCAAAGAAAACCAAATATTACTTACCCCAAGCATTACTTGGCTAAATAAGGCAACACCAACCATTACAGCTGATAATTTAAAGGTACTCGTTTGGGCTTTTATATAAATCATAAAAATAAGCCAAGCCAAATATACCGTAGTAACAATAGCGCCAAAACGGTGCATAACATGTATAGTTACACGTTCATCATGTGCTAAATGACCAAATTCGTAACTATCGCGCTCAGGAGGAATGATATCAAAAGAGTTTTCAAAATTCATTTGATCTTGCCAACCAGACTGACAAATAGGTAATTCAACACAACTTAACGCTGCATAATTAGATGATGTCCAGCCACCTAATGCAATTTGCCCTACCAATATAACAATGCCCAGCAATGCATATCGACCATATTTTTTAACTGAAAAATCACTGCGATTTATTCTGTTTGATTGTAAACGCAAATACAGTAGATATAGCAGACACAGGGTTGTAAAACCTCCAAGTAAATGCCCCATTACTACGATTGGCATCAACTTCATGGTAACTGTCCACATACCCAGCGCTGCCTGAAAAATAACGATGACTAAAATGAGTAATGGTAAACGTAACGGTGTACCTTGGGCCCGGTTTTTAAATGATAAAACAGCAATGGCTAAAATCAACAAACCCAATGTGCCAGCGAAATAACGGTGAATCATTTCATTCCATGCTTTTTCTGGCTCAACTTGACGTTCAGGGAATGCAAGCTCAGCTTTGGCTATTTGCTCAGTTGTTTCTGGAACATCAATTAAACCATAACAAGTAGGCCAGTCTGGGCAACCTAAGCCAGCATGGGTTAACCGTGTATAAGCACCTAAAGCGACCACGACTAATGCCAATAAAATACTAACGAAAACTAATTTTCTAATCGCTTGATTATGTTGAGTGTATAAAGATTGATCATTCATTTTAGCCAACCTTTGAATATTTAAGAAGTTTCTTCATATCAGCCAAAATTTGTTTACCAAATTTTGGTAGCTGCTCAATATCACTAGGGGGTCTATGGCTTAAAAAAACATTACCAAGTGGGTCAACTATCAACACTTGCGATTTTTCTATATATTGTTTGGCTATTGCTGGCATTGCCAATAACTGCCATTGTGATTTTGAAATTCGTTGTCGTTGCTCATTAGATAATTCTCTTTGATACAAAGCAACAGGTGATACTCTTGGCATTTCCTTACCTAAAGCAACATAAGTGTTGTGCACAGCTTCTAGTGTTTTTTGACAATCTGTTCCGCAAGTTTTAGGCAAACTATAAATAATTAACCACTGCTGTTCAAACGCTGAATTCTCAATTCCCAATTGCTTTAAAGTTAATTCATTAGTTAGTAAAGTGCCTTTATTGGTAACTCCCATCGCTAACCACTCTCCATCTAGAGCAAACTTAGCTAAAATAATGGGTAAGGCAAAAACGGCGATAACTAATAATAAAATACGACGATTTTTTTTCTGAGGTCTTTCTGGTTGAACTGGAGAAACATCATCTGATATTGCATTCATACTACTCTGCCTTTTTATTATTGTTTTTAGCACCAAATTTCGCCCACAACATCAGCAATAGCCAAGCTAAAGCTAAACTAAACCACTGAAAAGCATAAGCTCGATGCTTTTCTGGTGGCATAACTATGGGTTGCCAATTTTTTTCAAAACCTAACTCTTCATTTTTATCTAAATAAACGACAAAGGGCAATAGTTGGCGGTTAATTAATTTCGAAAACTTTTCCAGTTCAATCTGTTGCACTCTCAATGGCCACTGTACCTCAGAAAACACTTGTTCTTGCAATACAACACCAACCTCAATCAAGCGAATATGCCCTTTAAATTGATAATGGCCATCTAGGGATGCCACTTGAGGTATTTCTTGTCTATTGATCGAACCTTGCACCCAGCCCAGATTTACCAACACAGCATAACTATTAGTTATAACCACTTGATAAGCTCTATATCCTAAACGACCTTTATTGACTTGATTATCTAATAGAAACACTTGATTTCCATCAAACTCCCCATCGATATAAACTGGGTAATCATTAACATCCCTGACAGAATTACTAATCTTTGATAGGGCTATTACTTGCTCAAGTGATATCGAATTTTGAGCTCTTAATTTTTCAATTTTGACTAACCGCTGTTCTTTTTCTAGTGCTCGTTCGCTTTGCCAAAAACCAAGCTTTACTAATGCCGAAAAAACCAGCACAGTAATCACTAGCCAAAGTAAATTTAGTTTATTGAAATAATGCTGGTGCTGGTCTTCGGTATTAGAAGGGCTACTACTTGGCATTTAAAAATAAAATCCTTACAACAAGTTATTACTTAGGATATTGAATGTATGCTGTTTAAAGTTACTATCGTTACACTGTTATTGTTTATGGTTTACAACCTATTTCGTGCTTTATTGTTAATGAACAAAAAATCCGAGCCAGGTCAACCGCCCATGACTAAATATATCGGCCGTAGACTAATCGTTTCCGTTGCCTTAGTAGTATTACTACTGGTTGGCTTATTAACAGGATTAATTACCCCTAACCCACGACCTTTTTAAATTAATTTAGGTTCTAGGCCCAAGATTTTAGTGCCTAGAACCTATTTCTTAAATGATGTAGACGAATACAAATAGGAATACCCAAACAACGTCGACAAAATGCCAATACCAACTTGCCGCTTGAAAAGCAAAATGATTATCCGGCGTAAAATGCCCTTTTAATACTCTGAAAAACATCACAATCAGCATAACGCAACCCAAGGTTACATGCATGCCATGAAAGCCCGTCAGCATATAAAAGGTATTACCGTAAATACCACTGGTTAAATACAGCTGCATTTCATCAGAATAACCATGGGAATATTCTAGTACTTGAAAACACAAGAAGGCAAGGCCTAAAATAATAGTAATTCCTAACCAAGCCTTTAATTGTGGGCGTTTATTTTGTTCTAGAGCGACATGAGCAAAATGTGCAGTAATTGATGATGTTAATAACAAAATTGTATTAATGAGTGGCAAACCATACCAGCCCATTCCTGTTGTTTCAGTACCATCAGGGGTTTTCAGTAGTGGCCAACTCGCGGTAAATTCTGGCCATAAAACAGCAGCGGTTTCAGCATTATTTCCTGCGCCATCTAGCCATGGAATTGAAAAAGTTCTAGCGTATAATAGCGCACCAAAAAATGCGGCAAAAAACATTACTTCAGAGAAGATAAACCAACTCATTCCTTGTCGAAATGATTGATCCATTTGGTGGCTATATTTACCAGCCATTGACTCATTAATAACATTCGTAAACCAACCAACTACCATAAAAATAACTAAAGCAATGCCAGCTAGTAATAAATAACCACCATAACCGCTAGTCTCATTTTTTATATCAGTAACATAGTGTCCCGCACCCAATGCAATCATAAATAATGCCACTGCGCCTACAATAGGCCAATGACTTTGCGCTGGTACATAATAACTTTCATATTCTTTTGTTGTCATTTTTGTTCCCTTATTCTTTACATTCGTGAGGCTAAAGCCTCAGCTACAATTCGCGTAAACAAATAAAAACTATGAGTCAACTTTGCTGCTGATATCATACAGAGTGTATGACAGTGTCAGCGTCGTGATCTCAGTAGGTAAATCAAGATCTACATAAAACTGCAAGCCCATTTCTACTTCTTCACCACCTTTTAAAGGCTGTTGCGTAAAGCAGAAACATTC
>MAAB01001323.1_pt1 | contig 30149 bp, 32 predicted proteins | sample 1115991 | NCBI WGS metagenome assembly MAAB01 (sample SAMN04961124, study PRJNA320927) | seawater metagenome | isolation source: sample BD02T18 sea water enriched with oil for 18 days | place: USA:Gulf of Mexico | collected 2013-07-27
GACGAACCTAATTATGATGGTCTTAATTCAGTCCAACAGTTAGAAGCTCAATGTAGACTTAATAAGCTTACAGAGTGGCTTAAAGCTACTAATGAATAAAGTATTAAATGTATTTTTCTATATAAATATAGCTCTATTAGCGTTAACTGTTGGTAACTGATATCTTAGTCACCTCAAAGAAAAAATGGACTTACTTTGCAGCAAACCCATTGTTCTTTATCCGTCTATTAAATGCGCTCCCATGATTCATCGATTTAAAATAATCATTTTTTGAGCTCTTAGATACAAATACATTTCAACATTTCGTTTTATGAGATTGATGTGCGCATTATAGACATTAAAAGCTACTTGTGGCTAACGTCTGCTTCAAGCGACTTTATCGAAGTTAAGGAAATAGCGATTGTATTTATACGAACGAATTTAATTTTTAATTAAAACCATGCTTTAACATGATCTTTTTTATCGTACCATCTTCCAATATTTGCTTTAAACCATTGTTGAAGTCCTCAAGTTTCCTCTGATAATCCTTTGTTTTTTTAGAGATAGCAAGATAGAGAAAGTCTTCTTTTAACAGAGGTTCCATTGGTTCCAAAATCATACTATATTCAGGGAGTTTTGTATTAATAATATGTTGTGCAACCAATTTATCCACAATCATCAAATCAATTCTACCTACCGCGAGCATTTGTAGTGCCTGTATTTCTTCCCCAACAGAATACTTTTCTAGATAATCTGCCACATCAAATTTTGGTGGATTGACATACCCTCGGACAACGCCGATTTTGTATGTTTTCAATGCTTCATAGTTCCCATTAAATGGTATATTTCTATCCTTGTGTTTATAAAAAACAACTCCACTGGATAACAGTGGATCGGAGAATGCTAACCTCTGTGTTCTTTCTTTTCGATACCAAATCGCAAAGGTCCCATCGACAATTCCATCTTCTGCCATCATTAGACTTCTTGCGAATGGCATGAAATCTACTTTGATCGTATATCCTACTCTCTGATACGCCACCTTAACAATCTCTGAAACGAATCCATAATCAGGAAGTGTTTCACTTTCATATGGGGGGAATTCAGTGGACACTAATAATATTTCTTCTTTAGCGGTAACCTCTCCAACAAAATAAATCACTAATCCAAGTATGATTAAACAATGCCTAAATTTCATAATCGATCTCATTTTTGAGTTCCGTTAACTAATTTATGATATGAATTGCAAAAGCCAAGGGCATATTAGTTCACGTTTTTAATTAAACCGTAAATACTTTCGACGTGATACATTCATGTACAATATTTTCTATTATATATTAAGTAAGTTATCAGTAAGTTTTACTGCATTCAACTTTGTCTATGACATTACATATCAAACCTTGAATTTTTCAGTTCTTATGACCGCTTACTTATCTATAGCGCACCTAATTTGAGTAACCTCAGCTAATATATTTAGTCTTGGTGACAATAGTTAGCGTTCTGAGTTGAAACTCCATTGGCAGGTCAATGAACCTAAACCAATCCCACAAACAAGCAGTAAACTTTGGTTAGAATAGTCCTGAATATGATCATGTTTTCACAAAAATTCAATGACTATATTTGGCTATCAGTTGACCTAAAGAACAACCAGTAGTAATGTCAGCACAGCGCACTTTGTTGTTTATTTGGGTTAAACTACCTTTTAAATTGGTAATACCAAACCCCATCTAATCGAGTTTTTTTAATCCAGCTCATTTCAAAAAGTAATGGCTGCTCAATGGCAGCCTTTGATTTATCATTGTTTTCTTATTTTTTCTCAGGATTTGTTGGCCAGCCTTTTGAGCAAACATCAATCATAATGCCATTGTTGTCGTAGTATTTCTTCTCATAAACAACGGTACTTGTATCACCCTCTTTATCAGATGGGCGACCGGCAAAGTCTTTACCACCAGCGTTTAATATTGACTCAGCAATGTCATCTAGGTTGTCAACATCAAAGCCCATATGATGAATACCGCGATAAGCTTGGCCATTAGCACCAGCCCAACGATCATTTTTAAAATTTAAAAGTGCTAAACAAATATAGCCATCAGAAAGGTAAACGCCACGGGCAAGTGGTGAGTCAGTTTCACCAACTTTATGCATGTCAAAGGCATTCATGTAGAACTCTGCGGTCGCAAATGGGTCATCAACAGAAAGTGCTAAGTGGCGAATTTTAGGTTTAGTCATAAGTATTCTCCTTTAGGGGTTTAATAAAATATTTAGTTAGGTTTTTAATTGAGTATTTTCTGCAATTTTTGCTGCTAATTTAGCTTTAATTGGTGCTGGCGGTTCGACAACAAATTTTTCACAACGCCATTGATCAAAGGTATCAATATCATCAGCCCAGACTTTTGCTTCGTAAGGTGATTCAGCTGTAACTTGCAACATATCAGAATAGAACTCGATATTATTGCCATCAGGGTCTTTAAAAACGATAAAGCAATTTTCACCTGAACCGTGCTTGCCAGGTCCTCTAGCTATTTCAATGCTATTATCTTGTAGCATTCTAGTGGCGGCTTCAATATCACTATATTCAGCAACTTGATAGGCAAAATGCTCTACATTGGTAAACATATTATTAGCGTTAGCAATATCGGAAACATTCATTTGCACCAAAGCAAGATCGTGATGATCAGCCCCTGCTCGCATAAATGCCATGCGCTTACCTACTCGATCAGAAACACTCAGACCAACGATATCTTGATAAAAAGCAATAGATTTTTCTAAGTCTTTAACTCTTAATACAAGGTGACCAAGCTTTAATGGTTGCGGCTTATTCATACTATTTCCCCGGTTGTAACTTGCCTTACGGCTCTGGCTTTTAAAATTGATTTAAGCTTTATTTCTATAGGATTAACTATGCGAGACAATGGTGTTGAAAACATTGATCTAGATCAATACTGATATTATGGAAGTATAATAACTGCGCGCTTTGATATATTCTATTTGTTATATTTGGTGGTGCGCTTATGTTTTGAATTTAATGTAGATAATTACCGGAACCTCAAGTAGCTCATCAATTATCGGCATGGAGAGATACCTAGTTATAGCAAAAGTAATATACGAACCCCTCATCTTTTTATTATTTACCATGGCTTAATAAAACTAGAATTTGATGATTGAGTTAGTAAATTAAATATTAGGAACTATTATGATTCAAGTTATGTCTTCAAGTAACTTGCCGCAACCACGTTTTCGCTATACCCCGTTAATTAAAGCAGGTCCGTTTTACAAAACCGCAGGTATGGTTGCGTTAGATAAAGATACGGGTGAATTAACGGTAGGTGCCGCAGCTGAAACTGATAAAATATTAGCAAATTTAATCGGTGCATTAGCTGATTTTTCGTTAACACTTGATGATTTGATTAGCGCAACTATTTTTACCACTCGCTTCGATGAATTTGCTTCCATAAATAGGGCGTGGGAAAAAGTATTTAATGAGAAACAAAGACTACCAACTAGAACTGCTGTCGGCGTTAGCGCATTGCCCTTGGGTGCCAGTGTCGAAATTGAATTTATGTTTTATCGAGAGGATAACTAAGGTTGGTAACTAAGATTAGCGATTAACGTTGTAAGGTATAGATATCGATTGATACCTATACTTTTTTCTAATAGGAGTAAAGCTTTGAAACATTACAGCTAAAGCCTTAAAAGAGGTCTTTATATTTCTTAGTTAACTCAGCAGCTTCTTCACGTAAAGCCTCTAATAAATAATGTGCCGCTGGCGGTAACTCTCGTTTTGCTCGTAAAGTTACACCAATCGGACCAGGCTCTATTATTAATGGTATGTCTAAACGTTTTAACAAACCAATTTCTTCATAGGTTAATACAACTTGTAACGGTAGAGCGGTGATCATATCTGAATTTTTTAATAAAGCTCGGTTAGTTAAGATTGATACTGATTCAATCGGATTACTCGGTACGTCCAGTCCTTCTTTATGAAAAGCTAAATCAATTTCTTTTCTTAACATGGTTTCCTGAGGAGGTAAAATCCAATCTTCATTGACTAAATCTTTTAAGGTTAAACGCCCTTTACTCTGCAAAGGATGATCAGCTCTGGTCACTATCACCACAGGTTCGTAATATAGTATCTCATTTACTAATCCATCTTCATCTGGTGCCTCTGGAATACGACCAACCATGATATCTAAATCATCAATTTTTAATGCATTTAGTAACTTGTCTCCAGTGCCTTCCATGAGTGATACCGAAACATTAGGTCTATCTTTTTTCAAGTGCGTGATTGCGTTCGGTAATAATGTTGCACTAGCGGCAAGTAAACTACCCACAGTAACGCGGCCAGAAAGGCCACCTTGTAGGGAAGATAGCTCTTCGCTAGCATGTTTAACTTGCGACAAAATGAGTTTTGCATGCTTGATTAGTACATCACCATAAAGGGTTGGCGTTACGCCACGTGATGAGCGATCAAATAAATTGATATTAAGTGCTGATTCGATATCTCTTATAATTTTTGTTGCTGCTGGTTGCGCCATATTATGAATTTGCGCAGCTTTAAAAATATTTCTTTGTTCGCCAACCGTCACCAACAGTTGCAGATATTTAAACTTTAAACGTGAGGTTAAATGCCGTTCTAACATATTTGGATTCATGCTCTTTCCTTATTTTGGCGCTCATTTTTTCTCATTGGCAATTCATGGTAATTATTTGCATTAACTAAAATAATATAACAGATAATTAAATTTATCTAAAAGTATTATATCTAATAAATTATATCAACTGACATACTTCTTCAAAGTCGAAACGCGGTAATCGCTGGAAAATTTTGCCTGTATCGCCATAACCTAAACTACATAAAAAATTACTTTTAATAGCTGTGCCAGCAAAAAATTCATCGTCACAAGCTTGATTATTAAAGCCAGACATTGGGCCAATATCTAAACCTAGGGCACGAGCTGCTATCATCAGGTAAGTTCCTTGAATAGTACCGTTTCTAAAGGCGGTACTTGCAACCATTTTTTTATTATTTTCAAAGAGTTTTTGTGCTCCTGGGTTATGGGCGAACAATTTGGGCATATGGTGATAAAATTCCATGTCATGACCAATAATTACCGTTACAGGTGCGCTTAACACCTTATCTACATTGAGTGGCGCTAAGCATTTCTTTAATCGTTCTTTTCCTGCAGCAGTACGCACAAAAATAAAACGGGCAGGACAGGTGTTCATGCTGGTAGAGCCCATTTTAACAATCTCATAAAGTTGGGTCAAAACGTCATCACTTACTGGTTTGTCTAGCCAGCCATTATGGCTACGAGCCTCTCTGATAATAAGATCTAGGGCACCTTCACTGAGTAATGATGTGTCTTCTTTTAGCCTATTAGCTTTTTGTTGTGCTTGCTCAATGGCTGACTGTTGCTCCGGTGTAAAAGTTACCTTGCTCATTATAATCTCCAATATTTTTGTTATAACAAAAATGTTATGTCTACGTGTGTTAATATGCTATTGTTACCATGACAACATGCAAAGTATACTTATGTCAATCTTTGATACTTAATTAAAAATGAAGAGGCATTAGTTTTATGGAAAGCATGATAAATGTATTACCACTTGTAGGTATGATGGTAGCAACGGGAGTTGTTGCAGGCATTTTAGCTGGATTATTAGGTGTTGGCGGCGGCATTGTTATTGTGCCTGTGTTAGATACCGCTCTGGGTTTATATGGCGTTGATAGTGAAATTAGAATGCATATCGCGGTGGCAACTTCACTAGCTTGCATTATTTTGACCTCTATTTCTTCTTCACGGGCACATCATGCCAAAGGTTCTGTCGATTTTTCATTGGTGAAAGTTTGGGGGCCAGCTGTATTTGTTGGCTCACTCATCGGTAGTTTTGCTGCTTCTTATGTCGACAGCCAAGTGTTGTCAGGTATTTTTGGCATTGTAGCCTTAATTGTTGCCTTAAAAATGTTACTGCCTATGGATGATGTTAATATTTCGCAAGATGTTCCAATAGGTATTGTGGCACCAGTTCCACCTGTCATCATTGGTAGTTTATCAAGCATGATGGGTATCGGCGGTGGCACCCTAAGTGTGCCAGTACTGACCTTGATGAATCAGCCCATTCATAGAGCCGTAGGTACAGCAGCTATATTTGGTTTGTTGATCAGCTTGCCAGGCGCATTCGGTTATATTGTTTCCGGAGTAGATGATCCTCGTTTACCCGTAGGCAGTTTTGGTTATGTTAACTTAATTGGTTTTGCCTTAATCTCTCCCATTACCGTATGGTTTGCTCCAGTAGGAGCCAAAATTGCCCATAAATTGGATAAACGCAAATTGAGTATGCTTTTTGGGGGGTTCTTACTAATTGTTGCAACAAGGATGATATTTAGAACATTCTTTGCCTAATTTTTCCTAAAGCCTTAAGGCTGATTTATTAAATAAAAAGCATGAACTTTGTTCATGTTTTTTTTGTTTGAAAAGATTTATTTGATTGGCAAGGGATAAATGTCGTTATAGCCAATTCTGTCAGGCTAATACAGTTGTTATCATAATAAAGTTATAACTAACTGCCAAAAATTTAGTCGAATGTTATACAAGAAACAGGCACATTTGTATGCAAGATAAATCTACAGTCTGGTAGCGATATAATAATAATGCTGCCAAAAAAGATATTTTGGAGAATACTGAAAATGATAAAATTTGCCTTAGCAACTTATGAAGAAAATGGCTCTCAGCGCTCAGCAATTAAATTGAATGAGCAACTGTTTGATTTAGTCACAACCTATACTGCCGTAAATTCAAATGTTATCGAAAAACCAGTTTGGGTTTATAGCATCACCGAAGCCATTAGCCAATGGACATGCTTTGTCACTGAGATTGAAGCATTTGCTATTCAAGCAGAAAGCTTAGCTAAGCAGGGGAATATCTCACCCATAAATGAAAATTGTACTATTTTAGCGCCATTTAAACCTGCGACTATTTTTGGCACCGCATCTAATTATCATGAACATGCAGCAGAAATGAATACTATTTTAGCAGCGAAGTCTGATAGTTCACCGTATGTATTTATGAAAGCAACTACCAGTGTGGTGGGCACAAATGCTGATGTTATCTTACCGCCTGAAACACAAAAGCTAGATTGGGAAGTTGAGTTAGGTGTGGTTATCGGTAAAAAAGCCCGTCGAGTGAAAAAAGAAGACGCTCTTGATTATATCGCCGGTTATACCGTGGTGAATGATATCTCTGCTCGTGACTTAAACCATCGTACAGATTATCCATTTAAGCATGATTGGTTTCGCGGTAAAAGTTGGGACACTTTCTGCCCAATGGGGCCAACTTTTGTGCCAAAGAGCTGCATTAAAGATACCCATAACGTTAAATTAGCTTTATTCCTTAACGGTAAACAAATGCAAAACGGTAATACTAGCGAGCTGATTTGGGATGCTTTTGAGCAAATTGAATACCTTTCTAGCATTTTAACTTTACAGCCGGGCGACGTCATCATGACAGGTACGCCTGCTGGCGTAGGGAAGGGCATTGGTTTGTTCCTCAAAGATGGCGATGTACTAGAAGCATCTGCCGAAGGTGTTGGCACCATTCGTAACACCATTAAAGCCGAAGCTTTATAAGTATTAATGAACTAAGGATTAATTATGTATACTCCAAGCCCGACAAAATTAGGTCATTTAGTCTTAAAAGTAAATGATGTGCAAGCTTCGTTAAAGTTCTATCAAGAAGTGGTTGGTTTAACCGTTTCTGATTGGATTGATGACCGAATGGTGTTTTTACGCTCTGGTTCAGATCATCACGATATAGCACTATTGCAATTACCTGCTCATCAAGTGGGTAAACAAAAAATAGAACAATCGCCACTTGAACACTTTTCTTATCATGTTGAATCAATTGATGAAATTAATGCTATTGCCGCAATGTTACAAGAACGTGGTATTGAAATCGACCGCGGAATAGGCCGACATGGCCCAGGTGATAATACCTTTATCGTATTTAAAGACCCTGACGGTAACAATGTTGAGTTTTATTCTGACATGTTACAAATAACAAAAGATAAGCCATATGAAGCATCAATTTGGGATGGTAAAGACATAGATACATTTGATCAATGGCATCTAAAAGAGTTTTTAGTTGAGCCACCTGAGCGTATTAATGCCATTTTAAATTCAGATAAAAAATAGAGGCAAACCCATGGCTGTATTAACGATTAAAAACAATGATTTTTATTATGAAGTACACGGAACAGGTGAGCCTGTTGTGTTTGCTCATGGCCTTGGTGGTAATCATGCTTCTTGGTATAAGCAAGTTGCTGTATTGTCAAAAGCATACCAAGTAATTACTTTTGACCACCGTGGTTTTGGTAATTCTACCGACAAAGAAAACATTGGCCGAAGTGGTTTTGTTAGTGATTTACTGGCACTACTAGACCATTTAAATATTAACAAAGCAGCACTTGTTGGTCAGTCTATGGGCGGTGGCACCATGATCACCTTTGCAAATCAATATCCTGAACGTGTTGCCGGACTGGTTATCGCAGACTCATTACATGCTTTAGTTGAAAGTGATGATGTTGAAAGTGTAATGAACAGTGCTCGTGAGGCAACCGCCAACTTGTCACAATTAGAACGTGTGTTAGGTAAAACCTTTTATGATGAAAACCCTGAAGCAGCACTTTTATATCAACAGTTAAATAGCTTTAACAACATTGATAGACGTAATTTGGTCGGTCAATATGCCAGTGAAAAAATATCGCCAGAGCAACTGGCTGCTATTGATGCACCTATAATGTTTCTAGCTGGACAAGACGATATTTTGTTTCCAATTGAAGCGATACGCAAAGTGCAAGAACAAGTAACCGGTTCCTTTATTGTAGAATTTGATAGCTGTGGCCATTCTGCATTTTTCGAAAAACCTATTGAATTTAATGATAGCTTATTGATTTTTTTACAAATGGCAGGCCTAGCGCCGCAAACCGACAAAGCACTGAGTAATTCTTCAGGCTATGTTGAAGCCTAATTTAAATATAGCTAAGCCCAAGTGAAAAATTAACCTAACATATTGAAACAACGAGAGTTAACATGAGAAAAATAACCGTAGCACAACAAGTAATAAATACCTTGAAAGAATTAGGCGTTAAACATGTTTTTGGCGTACCTAGTGGTGGCTGGGTCGATTATATGGAAGCAATGCGTACTACCGATGGCATTGATTTTATTTTAGCTACCCACGAAGGTGGCGCAGGTTTTATGGCTGATGTTTGTGGCCGAATTACGGGTGTTCCGGGAGTCTGTTTTGGTACTTTTGGTCCGGGTGCGACAAACCTAGCAACAGGTATTGGTAGCGCTTATTTAGATCGCTCTCCTATGATAGCCTTAACAGATGAAATGGCTGAAAATAAACGTGATCGCATTGTGCAAATGAATATAGATCACCAAGCCTTGTTTGCGCCAATCACTAAAAAAACCACACGTTTAAAAGCGGATAAAATACGTGAGATTCTATTTAATGCTGCTCATGTTGCAACATCTGGTGTGCCCGGACCTGTGCATGTAGGTTTGCCTGCAGGCATGGGCTCAGAATTGATTGAAAGTGATAACACCAATGACGCAAAGAAAATGCCACTGAAAGTTAGTATTAATGAACCCGCCGATCAGAAGTTAATTGATAAAATGGCTGCTCTGTTTAATCAAGCCAAAAAGCCCGTTATTGCTTTAGGTATGCGCGCGGTAACAAGTAATGTTCAAGATCAAATAATTGCCTTAGCCGAACGTTGTAAAGTGCCAGTGGTTCTTAACCCTATGGCTAAAGGTATTTTACCAGAAAACCATCCTTGTTATGCAGGGGTATTATTTCATGCATTAAGTGACGTTGTTGGACAAACACATCAACAAGCTGATTTAGTCTTAAGCATTGGTTATGATGAAATAGAATTTAACTACGAAGATTGGATGCCTAATAAGGCACCATTAGTTAGCATTGATATTGTTGAAACTGATTTAGACGAAGATAACTATATTTTAGCTTGTGATGTAATTGGCGATATTAAAAACTCGGTTGAAGCACTTATTACGTTAGTTGATAACAAAGAAAAAGAGTGGGATTTAGCGGCTTTAGCTATTCGTAAATCTGATATGTTTGCTCGAATGTCATCAAAAAGAGGTGCCTTTGGTCCATGTGCTGCACTTGATATATTACGTGAAAAGCTACCTCAAAATGGCATTATGACTTGTGATGTTGGCGCTCATATTCACTTGATTGGTCAAAAGTGGCCTACACCTAAGTCGGGCTTACAAATAATGACGAATGGCTGGTCTGCTATGGGGTTTGCTATTCCGTCTGCCATTACGGCAAAACTATGTAACCCAACTACGCCTGTTTGCTCGGTTATTGGTGATGGTGGCTTCTTAATGACGGCAGGAGAGCTTGCCGTTGCGGTAAGAGAAAAACTTAACATAGTTTTTGTTCTGTTTACTGATAACGATTTAGCGCTAATTCGTATCAAGCAAGAGAAAAAGTCTAATCCAATTTACGGTACGCCTATTAGAGAGCGCGGTACTATTGGTGGCGACAATATATTCGGTGTACCTGTGATAAAAGCCTTTGATAGCAAAGAGTTTAATAGTGCCTTAGATGACGCCTTTTCCCAAGAAGGGCCAGTTATCGTCGAAGCAATACTAAATTCACGTGAATACGATGATCTTGTATTACGTAAAGACAAACCCGCTTAGTCGCTTTCTTATTGCTAGTTGTTTCAATATTTTTGTTGGAAGTACTCACTTATGGTCATAAGCTCCGTGCTTCCGCCTCAATATTGACCCATTCAGCTGCAAGAAAACCACTAATCAAATAAATCTAAACGAATAAACACATTTAAAAACGCATTAGTGAACTAATGCGTTAGGGGATTACTATGTCCGCGTTAGCGAAAAAAATTAACGAATCAACGGCCGAATCAACAGCCACTATTTTAATTAATGGCGAATGGTATACAGCAAAAAATAGCATGGAAATTTTTAATCCATTTGATAACTGCCAAATTGCTCATGTAGCGTGTGCTGATGATGAGCTAGCTATCAAAGCGATTGAAAGTGCAAAAGCTGCTTTTGAACAAAATAAACATCAAGCCAGTTGTGAACGTGCTGCAATACTTGAAGGAGCGGCAAACCTAATCACCGTACGTTTAGAAGAGTTTGCTCAAACCATTGCTGCTGAAACAGGCAAGCCTATTGTTGCTGCCCGCAAAGAAGTAACCCGCTGTGTAAATACTTTACTATTATCGGCACAAGAAGCAACACGCCTAACGGGTGAAACAATTAAATTTGATAGTTTTGCTGGTGGTGAAAACCGACTAGGTTATTACGAACATGTACCACTGGGCGTTATTGTGGCGATTACCCCTTTTAATGATCCACTTAATTTGGCTGCACATAAGTTGGGCCCAGCCTTAGCTGCGGGCAACTCAGTGATATTGAAACCATCGCAACAAGCACCGTTATCAGCACTTAAACTGGTGGAAGTACTCATTGAAAGTGGTTTGCCGTCAGGGCAAGTTAATGTTTTAACCGGTTATGCGCGTGATTTTGCCCAAACCTTAGTTTCAAGTAAAGATGTTGCCATGGTGACTTATACCGGTGGTGAAGCTTCAGGTGAAGTGATTGCTAAAAATGCCGGCATTAAAAAGTTAGCGATGGAATTAGGGGCAAACTCTCCGGTAATAGTTATGGATGACTGCCAAGTTAAAAGCACTGTTGAAGCGTGTGTTTCCGGCTCATATTGGGCGGTTGGACAAAACTGCATTGGCGTACAACGCATCTATATTCACGAAAATATCTATCAAGCATTTAAAACAGAATTCGTTAAGCAAACACAAGAATTAAAGGTAGGTAGTCAATTCTTTGAGGCTAACGATGTTGGCCCTATGATCAATGAAAAAGAAGCACAACGCATTGAATCTTGGGTCGAACAAGCCATTGATAATGGTGCTAATTTATTAGTTGGCGGTAAACGTGATGGTGCTTGTTATTACCCGTCCGCATTAGATAATGTTGATGCCAATGACAATTTGGTATGCCAGGAAGCCTTTGGCCCTGTGGTAAGTTTATTCAAATTTAATGATTTAGATGAAACGATAAAACTTGCCAATAGTGCAGACTACTCAATTCACGGTGCGGTATTTACATCTAATATTAATACAGCCATGAAAGTTTCTCGCGAGCTTGAAGTAGCGGGTGTTATGGTCAATGACTCGAGCGATTATCGCTTAGATGCCATGCCATTTGGCGGCGCAAAACGTGGCAGCATGGGCCGTGAAGGTGTTAAGTTTGCCATTAGAGAAATGTCGCAAACCAAAGTGTTTTGCATGAACCTTGCCTAGTGCGTTATTTAGACATGAGTATCACTTTTAAAGCTGCCAATATCTTGGCAGCTATTTGTTTACTATCAGCCATGCCTAGCATAGCTGATAGGCTAAATAATGCTGATTCATCGCCAATAAATACAGCTGCCAAACAAGTTAATAACAAACATTTCTATAGCATTAGTTATCTAAAAAATATCAATGAATTTCAATTACTCACTAATGAAGACATTGATGTAGTAACACTGGAATATAGTGGAAAATATATTTGGGGAGATAGCTTTGTCTTTTTAGATAGGTTGGTTGCCGCTGCAGATGTGCACTCGCCAAACAAACAGAAAAACTATCTTGAAGCTTCTGCTAGATTAAGTATTCCCTTTCTGTTTGGTCAGCCAATTTCCAATCAGTCTATAAGTAGTAAATCAACGATAGAAGGTTATGTTAAAGATTACTTTATTGCTGGCACTATTGAGTATTCTTACCTAAATGTTAAAAGCACAGTGTTTAATGCTAATACCAACAAACAAAGCAGCAATGACTTTAGCACCACGAACACCAACAGCTTATTAGGGCTAGGTATTGCTTGGCAGAGTGATTTTTTTAGTTACTTGAATACCAATGTTTATTACGCCAACAATGAAAAGCAGGCCAATGATTATCAACTGACAGTCTCTTTTGCTAAATTATTTACTATTGGCGAGCTTTCATTTAAAACTAACGGTTTTATAGATTGGTCATCAGCAGCTAGCGATCATAAGACTAGCTTTCACTTTAGCCCGCAAGTTTTGCTCGATTTTGGCGAAATATTCAACCAGCCCAAGCGATTCTTTGTTGGCATTGAGTATTCGTACTGGCGTAACAAATACGGTTTAACAAATATTGATGATGAACATACCGTTAGTGCCATGGTTAAGCTTAGTTTTTAATCTCATTAATCTAAACCAAAAATTTCTGTTGCTTCGGAAACAATCATATAAGCTTTTGGATCTTGCGTTTGAATTATTTTGCACAAGGCGGTCACTTCATCTTGCTTAACCGACAATAATATTAAATCTTTTTGTTCATTATTAATCATTTTTCTACATTGGATAATAGAGCCGGGTGAACAAAGTGTCTGAGAAAGAAAGGGCACAATCGCATTGGCATTATCACAAGATATATGAACGGTTTTAATATTTGTGCTACCAACGATGACTAAGTCAATCATTTTCCCTGCAACAAAAATACCGATAACCCCATAAAGAAATGTTTCTATTTGGCCAAAAACCACGACAAAAAGAATTAGTACGATACAATCCAGCGCGATAGTGATTTTACCTACTTTAATTTTTATTTTTTCAGCAACAAGTCGAGCAAGTACGCTCCACCCCCCTGAAGCCCCGCCACTTTTGAACATCAAGCCAATACCAGCTCCTAAGAGCATGCCACCAAATAGGGTGTTGATCATGGTATCGCTTGAAATAATGTAATCACTGAGTAGCCAGAACCAAATTTCAGTAAATAAAGAGGTAATAAAAATGATGACAAGTGTTTTTAATGTAAAATTTTTACCATATTGTTTATAGCCAAATAACATTAATGGGAAATTTATAAGGAATAACAACAACCCCAAACTTGTCCCTGACAGGTGGTTAATAATAATGGCAATGCCGGGAGGGCCGCCGACTGCAATTTGATTTTTGGCAAAAAAACCTGCGATGGCAAGTGACATGCAAATAGCGCCGACAATGATATAAGCAGTGTTTAGCAGTTGCTTATTTATGATTTTAGCTTTAAACAACACGGTCTAATTGTCTCTTATAAGCTTGTTTACTATTTTTGCGACAATAGGGGAGACAAAAAAAACGGTAGGAAATGCTATCAAAAAACTAAAACTCCAAGCTTGTAGCCATAGTGACAAAATATTATTAACAAAACCCATATTAAACAAGCTTACTACCAACGACATGATGCCTGACATTAAAAATGACATAACAAAGGTATAAACTACTTGTCTGTACTTTTTATTGATCATATTTTACTAATCGTACTATGAATTTTACTTTCTAAAATCAAGCTGAAGAACAACAAACATTCAAGTCAATTCAGCATCGACTTGAATCTATTACTGTTGATATTTGTTTATTTAACTAACTTTTCTTTACCTGGGTGTAATATGCCACATTTTTTACAAGTACGTGCTTCCATATCGTTATGAAATGATTCATAAGCAGCGGGTAAATCTTCTACAATGGATAAAATTTCAGCTTCAATATGATGAACCACGTTATGACATTCTGGACAATGCCATTGCAACCTATCAAGTTGATCTTCAGGGCGAGATGGCTCAACCACAAGGCCAATGCTGTCAGGATCAGGACGTTGAGGAGAGTGTAATGTACCTGCGGGTAACATCAACACTTCACCTTCTTTAATGTGAATTTCACAAGGTTGACCATTGTCGTCAAAAGAATTTAAAAAGCAGTCACCTTTTAACTGGTAGAAAAACTCTTCCACAGGGTTGCAATGATAATCGTTTCGAACATTCGGTCCGCCAACCATCATTACCATCATGTCTGCATCTTTGAAGATCAATTCATTATTAACAGGGGGACGTTTAAGCATATGTTGATTATCGTCGATCCATTTGTGCAAATTTATCGCTTTAGGTATTGGCATATCTTTTTCCTCATAAGTTAATTTTGGCAGAAGCTAATGTTCTTATTCTTTGCCTCTGCTTGATTATTACTATAAAGATCCTTGATGATTAAAAGCTTGATCTAGATCAAGATTTATATATGACGGTTATTATGCTTGAGTGCTTGGTTATAACTTTTTTATTATGCCGTTTATGTTGTATCAGCTATATTGGTTCATTTAACAATAACACGCATACCTTCAAGTTTATCATCGACAATGACTTGGCAAGCTAAGCGCGAGTCGACTTGGCTACTCTTTAGTTTAGTCAAAACTTGTTGTTCGCCACTATACTTTTTTGAGGTGATCTCTAGAAAACTTGATTCTATGGTTACGTGACAAGTGCCGCAGTTACAACAACCATTGCAAACGGCTTTAATACCAGCTATGTTGTTCTCAACGGCAGCAACCATCAAGCTCAGGCCGTTCTCAGCTTCTACTGATTTTTCATCCCCATTTTTTTGTTTGAAAATAATTGTTGTCATTACCGCATAACTCCTAAGCTATTGGTTTTATTTTTAGAATAGTAGCTGGCTGATTAAAGTGTGCGTAGCTATCAATGTGATGAGTATTTTCATCATCGGCATAAAATGATTATTTGGTATGCGTTTTCTGATTGTTGTGCCAATAATTGAGCCCAATATGGCGCCAGCGATTGTTGCCACTAATACTGAAAAGTAATCAATGTAGTGAAAGCCGATCACAGCAAATACCAATACTTTATTGAGGTTGGTAATTCCCATCAGTAAGGATGCGGTAGCAATAACTTGATTCTTATTATCAATGTCACCAATGCTAAGTTGTTTATATAGCAAGGTGACAGTCATTGGGCCTGGTGCACCAACAATCAGCCCTAACCCCGTTTGTAACACACCTAATACGTAGAAGTTTTCTATTTTGCTAAAGAGTTTATTGAAGGGGTTGAACCAAAGTGATAACAGTAAATAGCAAGCAATATACAACGGCATGGCTTCACTGCTAAGTTGTATTAAGAAGGAGCTAACAAGTAAACTTCCAATGATAGCACCAATAAAAAACTGAATAACATAACGCCAAACAACTTCTGGAAATGAGAGTAATAGGCGTGAAAAATTACTGGCGAATTGGGTTGCACCATGAATTGGAATAATTGCAGCTGCAGGTAAGAAGTAGGGCAATGTTAATATTAAGATAATACCGCCACCCATTGCAGTTATGCCTGCTAGGGTGGACGTTAATGTTGTGATGACAAAAAGTGTTAATTCAGTAGGTATCATCATATAATTAGGTTTACGTTGTCATTTTTATTATGTTGTCATTTTAATTACGTTACAGTTGCTTGTAGGTTTTTGTGCCTACCCAACCTCGCTCTGAAATATCTACCATGATATTTTCAGGTCCTTCCATTTTAAATTCTGCATTATCTTTGGCTGGGTTTTTACCTAAGCCTTGCGCAAGGTTAACATCATGACGAGGCTGGTAACCATTTTCTTTGAAACTATTCACCATTTCCTCAATGTCATCACATTGGAAACCAACATGGTGTAAACCGACATAGCCTTGAGAAAATTCTTTACCAGCAGCAGGGCCGTTTCGAAACTTTAAAATGGCTAAATTAACATGGCCATCAGTCATATAAAAACCGTTAGCATTGCGGCTTGCAACAACACCAGCAACCGACCAACCTAAAACGTTTTCAAAAAACTCTCTGCTTTTATCTGGATCTTCAGAAGCCATAGCGAAATGACTTAGTTTGATTGGTTTACTTGGCTTTTGCGGCTTAGTTTCTGTATTAGTCACAGTATTCGTTTCGTTTGACATATTGTTCTCCTAAAGTTTAAATATTTGTTGTTAGTACGTTGGTTCAGATAAACGCTAGCTGCCTACGCGCAATGGAGCTGAAAGTGACTCTAAAGCGGCCAAAACACTAAGTGCGGTAATTCTACCTGTACCGGGATTTTCAATAGTGGGTACATTTTCAATAGTGAGTTCAAAACTGGCACTGCAAGCGTCTACTTTAATATTATGAGTATTACGCTCTTTTGTTGGATCAGCCCAAATCTCTAATTGAGTTTCATCAGCACCAATTCCGGCTAAACCTAATGCGGCAGCCACGTTGACGTTTGATGGAAATTGCTCAGCACCTTCTCTAGCGCTGCCCTTGAATAAACATAAAGGTTCACGTAAATTACTTAAGTCAATGTCATTTTCAATAACATATTTCGCTTTAACAAGTGATGTTGGCGGCTTTCGAGTAACCATCTTTACTGAATAAATAGTGCCTTGTGCTGCGGCTCTTACGGCATCTAAGCCAAGTAAAGCGCCAGTAGCCAAAACAATTTGACCGCCATGTTTATTTGCCGTTTTAACAATGTCAGGGTTTTGTAAAATAGCTGCGCCGCTAACCGTAACTAATATTTTACCCTGTTGTAAGCATGGCTCTGCTACAGACATAAAAGCTGACGTGGGTGCACATTCAACAATAATATCAGCATTCTTTATTAGTTCTTCTGCACTCATTACTGGAACAGGATGGATAAAGTGACTCATATTATTATCGGCTTTTTCTAGATTGCCAGAAGTGACAGCAACAAGCTTTAAACCTGAAATACCATCATCTAAAGCTTTGCCAATAACTTTACCTATGGTGCCAAATCCAGCAATGCCAACGCTTAATACTTTGCTCATAATTGTTTAATCTCATATCGAAATGATAGTTAATTTACTTGAGTTCAGTATACAATTTCATCTGTGGACAAATTGGTGTTTCTGTATAGCATTGTTAATCACTGCTATAACAAAAAAGTTAATGATTATGGTTTTATAGTGTTTTTTTCATATAATAAAAAAATAATTACTTCAAACCATAAAACTTAAAAAGCCAACAAAATGTTGGCTTTAGTGAAAGGTTCTTTTAACAAAGGTTAGTTTTTATTACGTTGTGGCAGGGTTGGATATTTACCCATGGCAAGAATACAAACACAGCAAATGATCATAATACCAGACATTGCCCATAATACTTCAGTGTAGCGGCCAATTGCATCATACGTTAAGCCCATGATTAATGGTCCTATGCTTGCGCCTAATTTAAAGCCTGAATAACTATAACCATATATCTCACCAAACGAGCGTTGACCAAAATAACGACTGGTAAAATAGGCCATTACGTCAAATTCAGCACCAATAGCTATACCAATAAGTGCAGTACATATTGCAGCTTCAAAGCCGGTTGCTCCCATGGCAAATAAAGCTAAGCCAATAACAGGACCGAACATAAAGACGATAACGACATAAGGAGCAAAAAATTTATCCATCAAGTAACCAGCGATTAAGCGGCCACCAACAATTGACATGCCTAAATAAGCAAAGGTACCAATAGCTTCTTTGATTGACATGCCACGGTCGGTCATCATCGGGATTAAATGCACCAGCACGGTCGAGGTGCATAAACCGGTAATAAGGAAAGAAGTAAACATCAACCAAAATGTTTTTTGCTTTATGGCTTCTTTTGCAGTGTAACCGACAAGCTTAGGATTTGGCTTTGAAAATGAAGTTTGTTGTTCTGTGCTTTCTTGAGTTAATCCGTCAGGAAGTAAACCTAGATCGCTTGGCTTATCTTTAAAAAGGAACTTGGCAATGGGTAGTGCTACCAAAATGATAAGTACGCCTATCGCTAAGTACGCTTCACGCCATGTGTAATGCTCCATAAAATATGAGGCAATTAACGGCACCATTGTTGTACCTAAACCTACACCAGCTAGGCCAATACCTAAGGCTAAACCACGTTTTTGATTAAACCAGCTAACTAAAATTCTAGAGTAAGTGAGTGGTGCTGTACCTGCGCCTAACAAAGGAATAAGGATACACATGGCATATAAATGCCAAATGGATGCGGTAAGCATTGACATCGAAGCTATAGTAAAACCAAAAAGTAGAGTTGATGGAATTAATATTTTCCGCACACCATGTTTGTCAACTAATCGACCAACATAAGGAAAAAAGAATATTGCGGTGATGCCGATAATAGTTGGCCCAAATGAAATTTGTCCACGTGTCCAACCAAAGCTGGTTTCAAAAGCTTTGATAAAGGTACCAAATGACATTGAGATAACACTATAACCTAGTGATAAACCAATGATCGAACCTACTACTATCCACCAACCATAAAAAAACTTTGTCTTATTTTGGCTAGCAACATCAGTTGTTAAATTACTCGTCATATTTTCTGCCATCTTGATTCACTTTAAATTATTTCTCATGTTTTAAAATTTAAGTGTTCCTGGTTATATAAGTCAATGAGGCTTTTTGATTCCTGTTATCACTTTTTTGTTATTGCAGTTCTTTATTAGCAGATCAAACTACATTGCATTCAACCTACTTTAAACCACCCTCAAGATGTTCCCAAGTAGTAACTTGTTACAGCATGTCAATTACAAAATTGTCGGTATAACAAAAACAATATACAAGTAGTAAAAAACATTATTTTTATATTATGACAAGGTTCCGTAAAGTTTATCCAAATAGAGAAACTCGGAACTAATCACAATGAATGAACAAGTACCTCACTTTGGTGGCATATTAAAAAACTACGTCGGTGGCGAATTCGTCTCAAGCGATATGCTATTCAATAATGTTAATCCTGTTGATGGCTCCGTGATAAACCAAGTGGCAGAAGCCAATGTTGATATTGTTGATCATGCTGTAAATGCTGCTCGCAGGGCCTTACATGGTGAATGGGGTAGCATGCCTTTAGCGCAACGTTGCGAATTATTACATAAGGTTGCTGACGGCATTGAAGCACGCTTCGATGAATTTGTTGCTGCAGAAATGGCTGATACGGGAAAATCGTTTTTCCAAGCAAGAACCATAGATATTCCAAGAGGTGCAGCTAATTTTCGTGCTTTTGCCGACATGGTTAAATCGCAATCTACCGAGTGTTTTCATACTGACACACCAGATGGCAATGGCGCACTAAATTATGCTGTAAACAAACCCCTTGGTGTCGTTGCTGTGATTGCTCCATGGAATTTACCTTTATTGTTAATGACTTGGAAATTAGCGCCGGCAATGGCAGCGGGTAACGTTATTGTAGCTAAACCGTCTGAAGAAACACCGGCAACGGCAACATTATTAGCTGAAGTTATGCATGAGGCCGGAATTCCAGCAGGGGTTTTTAATTTAGTACATGGTTTTGGGCATAAATCTGCAGGTGAGTTTTTAACAACTCACCAAGGCGTAGACGCGGTTACTTTTACCGGTGAATCAAGTACTGGCTCTTCTATTATGCGAGCTGCAGCTGACGGCGTAAAAAGCTTATCGTTTGAATTAGGTGGTAAAAATGCTGCCATTGTATTTGAAGACTGTGACTTTGAAGAAGCGGTAAATGGCACGGCTCGCTCAGTGTTTACTAATGGCGGTCAAGTGTGTATGTGCACAGAGCGCGTATACGTTCATCGCTCAATATTCGATAAATTTGTTGCAGCGATGAAAGTAAAAGCTGAGCAAATAAATATTGGTTGGCCTTTAGATGAAGACACCGATATGGGCCCCGTTATTTCTCACAAACATCGCGATAAAGTGCTTTCTTATTATCAGTCAGCTGTTGAAGAAGGTGCCAATGTCATAACTGGCGGTAAAGTGCCTGTGTTTGGTGATGCCAGAGATAACGGCGCTTTTGTTCAACCGACAATATTCACCGGATTAAGTGAGCAAGCCAAAATTGTTCAACAAGAAGTTTTTGGCCCCGTATGTCATATCGCTCCTTTTGACGATGAAGAAGAAGTAATCTCCATGGCGAATGACAGTAAATATGGCTTATGCGCAACAGTTTGGACAACAAACTTGCCAAGAGCTCACCGAGTTGCAGGACAAATGGAAGTAGGTATTTGTTGGGTTAACTCTTGGTATTTAAGAGATTTAAGAACACCTTTTGGCGGCGTAAAACTTTCAGGTGTTGGCAGAGAAGGCGGAGTTCATTCTTTAAGCTTCTACTCAGAGCCAACCAATATCTGCATTCAATTATAAAGTAGGACAAATAATGACAACTTCTAATATAGCCAAAGCAGCGTTACAAATTCGTAATGCTTATGAATCAGGCACTCCTTGCGAACCAGTACGTGATTTACTAAGCGATAAATGTTTAGAGTCAGCTTATGCAGTACAAAAGATAAATACGGAACACTGGCAAGCACAAGGTCGTCGCATTGTTGGCGTGAAAGCAGGTTTAACTTCTAAGTCTGTACAAACACAGCTAGGTGTAGAGCAGCCAGATTTCGGCGTTCTTTATGCAGATATGTTTGTATCTGAAGGCGTGAAAATTCCACTTGATGCCATTATGCAGCCTAAAGTTGAAGCCGAAGTAGCTTTGGTTTTGAAAAACGATATTAATATGTCGAACCCGACAGTGGTCGATATTATCAATGCGACTGATTACGCATTGGCTGCAATAGAAATCGTTGGTAGTCGAATCGAAAATTGGAATATCAATATCGTTGATACTATCAGTGACAACGCTTCTTCTGGCCTTTTTGTTTTAGGTAGTAAACCAACCAAACTAACCGATGTAGATTTAAAATTATGCGGCATGGTGATGGAGCGAAGAGGTGAACAAATTTCAACTGGTGCAGGGCAAGCTTGTTTAGGTAATCCATTAAATGCAGCTGTTTGGCTAGCAAAAACCTTTGTTGATAATGGTACACCATTAAAAGCGGGAGACATTTTATTAACGGGTGCGTTAGGACCAATGGTTCAAGTTGCTTCAGGTGACAATATTGAAGCGAGAATTTCAGGCTTAGGCAGTGTCTCTGTTTCATTTGCAGGGGAGAAGTAACGATGTCGAATAGCCCAATTAAATCCAATCAAAGAAATAAAACAAAAGTTGCCATCATCGGCTCAGGCAATATTGGTACTGATTTAATGATCAAGGTGTTGCGTAGTTCAAAAACTTTAGCAATGGCTGCTATGGTCGGTATTGATCCAGAATCTGATGGCTTGGCACGTGCTAAAAGTATGGGTGTTGCAATAACGCATGACGGGATAGATGGCTTAGTTAATTTGCCTGAATTTGCCGAAATTAAAATAGTATTTGATGCCACGTCAGCAGGTGCTCATAAACATCACAATAAAGTATTACAAGCGCATGGCAAACAAGTTATAGATCTAACGCCTGCAGCTATTGGTCCTTATACCGTTCCAGTTGTGAACCTTGAAGACATCCTTCAGGAAGGGAATAGTCAGGGTAATGTCAACATGGTTACCTGTGGAGGGCAAGCAACTATTCCAATGGTTGCCGCTGTTAGTCAGCATTTATCGGTGCATTATGCCGAGATCATCGCGTCTATTTCGTCTAAATCAGCAGGCCCTGGCACTAGAGCAAACATTGATGAGTTCACTCAAACAACAGCTTGTGCAATTGAGCAAGTAGGTGGTGCGAGTCGAGGTAAAGCGATTATTGTTTTAAACCCCGCAGAGCCGCCAGTTATGATGCGCGATACTGTTTTTGTTTTTAGTGAGTTACCTGAAAACAAAGACTTAAGCGAAGCTGACATTCAAGCTTCAGTTGAAGAGATGGTTGCAAAGGTACAAAGTTATGTTCCTGGGTATCGCTTAAAACAAAAAGTGCAGTTTGAACGTTTTGAGAAAGACAATCCTTTACTCATTCCTGGTTATGGTCAGTTTACTGGTTTGAAATCTTCAGTATTTTTAGAAGTTGAAGGTGCTGCCCATTACTTACCTGCGTATGCAGGTAACTTAGACATTATGACGTCGGCCGCACTAGGGACAGCAGAGCGAATAGCGCAAAGCATGGTATCAGGTAAGTTTCAGCAAGCAGGCAAGGGATAAGGGCAGGATTGAAAATGATAACTAATAAAGAAAACACAGAAGCAAAGAAAATCTATATTCAAGACGTGACCCTACGCGATGGTATGCACTCATTACGTCACATGTACAGCTTAGACCAAGTACAAACGATTGCTAAAGCGATAGATAAATCGGGTGTAGACGCCATTGAAATTGCCCATGGTGATGGCTTAGGCGGCTCAAGTTTTAACTATGGTTTCGGCTCAAATACGGATAAAGAATGGATAGAAGCAGTAAGCGACGCTGTAGAAAATACTCGCTTAACGACCCTAATTTTACCGGGTATTGCTGTTAAAGAAGATTTGAAATGGGCATGGGATGCTGGCATACGTTCAGTGCGCGTAGCTACGCATTGCACTGAGGGTGATGTTTCTCGTCAGCACATTGAGTATGCGCGTGAACTTGGTATGGACACCATTGGTTTCTTAATGATGTCGCATATGAGCACACCGGAAAAACTAGCCCAACAAGCAAAATTGATGGAGTCATATGGCGCAGAATGCGTTTACATTACTGACTCAGCGGGTGCAATGACTATGCAGGACATTGTTGATCGAGTAGAAGCATACAAAGCAGTACTTAAGCCAGAAACCGAAATTGGTATTCATGCTCACCACAATTTGTCATTAGGTGTTGCCAACTCAATCGTAGCTGTTGAGCACGGCGTAACACGAGTTGATGCCTCTTTGTCTGGTATGGGTGCAGGAGCAGGTAATGCACCATTAGAAGTATTCGTTGCGGCTGCTAATAAATTAGGTTGGAAACATAATGCTGATTTATACACCTTGATGGATGCTGCCGACGATATAGTGCGACCTTTGCAAGACAGACCTGTACGGGTTGACAGAGAAACGTTGTCACTTGGTTATGCGGGTGTTTACTCGAGCTTTCTTCGCCATGCTGAAAAAGCGGCGCAAACCTATGGTTTAGATACCCGTGACATTTTAATTGAATTAGGTCGTCGCAAAATGGTTGGCGGTCAAGAAGATATGATCACCGATGTTGCATTAGATTTAGCCAATGGCCGTAAGGATTAACATTATGAAAACAAAAAATAGCACAAACATTAATATTAAAGAAATTGCACAGTTAGTTGATGATGCAGCAGTAAATGCAGAAGCTATTTCGCAATTGTCAGCGCAAGGTTACCAATTAACGTTAGCGCAAGCATACCAAGTACAAGCAAAATCCGTTGCTAATCGTTTGGCTCGTGGAGAAAAGCAAGTTGGTATAAAAATGGGTTTTACTAGTCGCGCCAAAATGATCCAAATGGGCGTTGATGACATGATTTGGGGCCCGCTGACCGATACTATGTTTATCGAAGAAGGCGGTGAAACGCAATGGGAAAAATATGTTCATCCAAGAGTTGAACCAGAAATAGCCTTTTTACTGAAAAAACCGTTATCAGGTAATGTCACATTGGCAGAAGTCATAGCTAGTGTAGAAGGTGTAGCTCCCGCATTGGAGATTATTGATTCACGCTACGCCAACTTCAAATTTTCACTTGAAGATGTGGTTGCTGATAATTGCTCTTCATCAGGTTTTACTATTGGTGCATGGCAAAGTGTAGAAACCGATATTTCGAATTTAGGCATGGTGATGGAATTTGATGGTGAAGCCGTAGAAATAGGCTCAAGTGCGGGTGTTTTAGGTAATCCTTGGCGCTCACTTGCCGCAGCAGCGCGTGTTGCTGGCGAGGCTGGAAAAGTCTTACCTGCAGGCTCTATTGTATTAGCTGGCGCTTCAACAGCAGCATATGCACTAAAGCCTGGCGTACATGTGCGTCTTAACTGTGAGAAGTTAGGTGTGGCCGAATTTACAGTTAAATAACATGTGTTCTTTCAAGCTAAATGCCATTTGAAAAAGGTATAAATATGAAAACTAAAAATGAAAAAGTAACTAACTCAGAAGTGATTGAGGGCAAAGCTAAGCCGAGAGGTACGTTTCCACACTATAAGCGTGCTGGTGACTTTATCTATGTATCAGGTACTAGCTCACGTTTGCCTGACAACAGCTTTGATGGCGTTGAGGTAGATGAAATGGGTGTCACTAATCTTTCTATTGAAAAGCAAACACGCGCTGTTATCAATAACATTGGCGATATTTTAAAAGCGGCGGGTGCCGACCTTTCAAATCTAGTTGAGCTTAGTACTTATTTAGTCAACATGAATGATTTTGGCGGATACAACAAAGTTTACAGTGAATTTTTTGATGCATCGGGCCCAAGTCGTACAACAGTTGCGGTGCATCAATTGCCTCATCCGCATCTGTTAATAGAAATAAAAGCTATCGCTTATAAACCACGTTAAGCAGCTCAAGTAAAATTTAAGGGAAAAACATGACAGAGTTAATTAATAATGTATCAGCATTATCGACATTTAATTTTCAGCAGTGGATTAAAAATCACGAGCACTTATTGAAGCCGCCAGTGAATAATAAACTTATCTGGGAAGATGCCGACCTTATGGTCACCGTTGTTGGTGGTCCAAATAAGCGCTTTGATTATCATGTTGATCCCGTTGAAGAGTTTTTCTATCAAATGAAAGGTAACGCTTTTCTTCGAATAATGACGAAAAGTGGCCCTGAAGAAGTTCACATGAAAGAAGGTGATATCTTTTTGCTTCCAGCCTTTGTACGCCATTCTCCGCAGCGCCCTGAAGAAGGTAGCATTTGTTTGGTGATTGAACCTAAACGTCCCGATGGTGAAAAAGATGCGTTTGAGTGGTATTGCCAAGAGTGTGATCACTTAGTACATCGCGCTGAACTGATTTTGAAAGATATTTCTAAAGACTTACAACCCGTTTTTAAAGAATTTCGAAATAATGAGTCATTGCGTACGTGTCCAAGCTGCAATGTAGTTCATCCATCCTAGAATATTAAGGAAGAAAAATAATGACTGTAGTAGATATGCACACACATTTTTTGCCTAAGCAATGGCCTGACTTAGCCAAACGTTTTGGCACAGGTAATTGGCCTTCGATGAAACATACAGAGCATGGCAAAGCTATGGTCATGATGGGTGATAAAGAGTTCCGTCCTGTGTATGAAGCCTGCTGGGACCCAGCTGTTCGACTTAATGAAATGGACAGAGACGGTATTGACATACAAGTTATGTGTGCCACGCCAGTACTATTTGCTTATGAAAGACCAGCACAACAAGCACATGAATGTGCACAAATATTTAACGACTTAGCATTAGAAATGTGCGCTCATGATAACAATCGTTTGAAAGCATTAGCTCAAGTACCTTTGCAAGATGTTGATGCCTCATGTATAGAAGTTTCTCGCGCGGCCAAAAATGGTCATGTCGGCGTACAAATAGGTAACCATGTTGGTAACAAAAATATGGATGATGAAGGTATAGTGACTTTTTTACAGCACTGCGCGAGCGAAAATATACCTGTGTTAGTACATCCTTGGGATATGCTTGGTGGTGATCGTATGCCTAAATATATGTTGCAATGGTTAGTCGCTATGCCTGCGGAAACCCAGCTTTCTATCATGTCATTGATATTATCCGGTGCCTTTGAGCGTATTTCTAAAGATCTGAAACTCTGCTTTGCTCATGGTGGAGGTAATTTTGCCTTTCAAATTGGACGAGTTGATAATGCGTGGAGGCACAGAGATATTGTTCGTGAAGATTGCCCTAATTTGCCATCATCATACATTGATCGTTTTCATGTTGATTCAGCGGTATTTAGTGATGAGTCATTGCAGCTTTTAACGAATGTTATGGGAGATGATAGGGTGATGTTAGGTTCTGATTCTCCATTTCCATTAGGAGAGCAACGTGTTGGTACTTTAGTACGTGGTCATAAGCAACTTTCTGTCAGCAGTAAACAAAGAATTCTAGGAGAAAATGCTACGTCATTTTTTGGTCTATAAATGGAATTTACTAAGAGTAAGCTATGAAATCTATTTTTATTGATAATAGAACAATTACACCGTCAAAAATCATTTGTGTTGGGCGAAATTATGTTGAGCATATAGCAGAGCTTGGCAATGAAGTACCAGATGAAATGGTGGTTTTTAATAAGCCAAACTCTGCCATTTCAACTGAGCTTCGTTCATATCACCAAGAACAATTACACTATGAAGGTGAGCTGTGTTTTGTTATTGAAAACGGTCAAATTTCGGCAATAGGCGTTGGCTTAGATATCACTAAGCGAACTTTGCAAAGTAAACTCAAAAGCAAAGGATTACCGTGGGAGCGTGCTAAGGCATTTGATGGCTCTGCTGTTTTTAGCGATTTCATTTCAATTAAAGCGAATGGAATAAACGAGACGTTATCGCTTGAATTGTCTATTAATGAAAAGATTACTCAATCGGGAGGCGTTGCGTTAATGATGTATAAACCCACAGAAATTTTGTCAGAATTAAAAACTTATACTGAACTAAATGATGGCGATATTATCATGACAGGCACACCTAAAGGTGTAGGCTTAATAACTCAGGGGTCACGTTTCAAAATTCGAGCACTTAATTACAACAAAGAATTAGTTTCAGCATGTTGGACGGCAATTTAAATTAATTGTTTTTTTTAAATGAAATTACTAATGTAAGGGACAAAGACTACTACGTCATAAAGTATATAGTTTAAAAAGTTTTTTATTCCACAAGTTTCTATCACGTGTATGTACTCAACGTATTTTACAACTAATAATTTCACATTAAACAGATTAAGATGCGGTCGTATATATGGCTTATTATTAAGAGAGCTACTCTCTAGTCTATGATGTTTGCGCACCTATTATCCTCTTCGCTTTGGCAGTCTTTTATGATTTGTGAGATAGACAGGTTTTAATAGGTTGGTCTTATCATTATTGCAATTTACTCAATTGGAGTTTAGATTAGTTCTTGTATTGATAACGATTTATTCACATGTGTAAAATTCTGCACGCTTTTTGTGTGAAAGTTAGCTATAGCAAGTACCAAAAGCGAGCTGAGTTTTATATCAAGTACAATGGTCTGTTATATATTCGTACCCAATATTATTTTCGTTAATAACCACGAGAGCGTACAACGGTCTCAGGTATTCTACCCGTTTCAAAGTACTTTAATAAATGATTAACCACAATTTTTGATGCTGTACGTATATTTGTAGATGCAGAGACATGCGGTAATATTGTTATATTTGGCGAATCCCATAATTTGTTGTTTTTAGGCAGAGGCTCAGTGTTAAAAACATCTAGAACAGCATGCTTTAAGTGTTTACTTTCTAAATGGTGTAAAAGTGCATTATCATCAATTATCTGACCACGTGAAAAATTAATTAGTGATGCTCCTCGCGGAAGTAAACCTAAATTTTCATAATTTAATAAACTATCCGTCTCATCCGTTAAAGGTAATAAACAAATAAGTATATCTGTGTGTTTTAGCATTTCTTGTAATCCAGACGCACCAAAAAAACATTTAACCCCTTGTATATTAGTCTCATTTCTACTCCAGCCATAAACATTAAAGCCATTAAGAATAAGCTTTTCTACGGAGGCTCTACCTAAGTTACCTAACCCCAATAATCCGACATTACGATCTTTCAGCTCCATTAATTCATTCTGTTGCCATATTTTATTCTTCTGTTGCATGAGATATTTCGGCATATCCCGATGTAAATATAAAGTCCATGCTAAAACAGCTTCAGCCATTGTTGATGATAATTTAGGGTCTTTCATTCGAACAATGCCAAATTCAGCTTGAGGTAAATCTGTTAACAATCTCTCTACACCTGCCCATAGGCTTTGTACCCACAGTAAACCTTTAAGTTCTAAAAGTTCCCTCGGGTCAGGATTAGCCACAATTGCAACTTCTATATCTAATTTTTGTTCATCAGTTAAATCCTCATAAGGAACAATTGAAATATCTTTTAGTAATGGATTTATTTTATTTAACCAAGCCTCTTTATCTTTAGTAGATATTTGACCAATAAATGTAGTTGTTTTTGTCATGATTTATAAACCGTATCAAAATTAGCAAAGCCTTTTATTTCTATCGGATTTCCAAAAGGATCATAAAAAAACATGGTAGTTTGCTCGCCAACCTCTCCTTTAAACCTGACTGTTGGCTCTATTAAGAATTTAATTTCTGATTCTTTAAGCTTTTCAGCAAGTATCATCCAAGTTTGCATATCTAATATAGCTCCTAGATGAGGCATAGGAACAAAGTGTTCTCCTACAATACCTGTCTTTTTTACTGTAAACGGTTCACCCAAATGCAATGAAATTTGGTGATTAAAAAAATTAAAATCTACCCAAGAATCAGTGCTACGTCCTTCTTGACAGCCAAGTAACTTTCCATAGAAACTTCTCGCTTCATCTAAATTTTTAACATTAAACGCTAAATGGAATATAGACTTCATAATAACTCCTTTTTGTAAAAGTAAACTATAACGCGTAAAGTACGAAACAATTAGAGTGTTATAAAGTGGCTGAGAGAAAGTAATTGTTATGGATATTAGATTTTTAAAAAGCCTTGTTGCTGTAGTTGAAACTGGTTCGATAGCATCTGCTGGCAGACTACAGAATTTAACAGCAACAGCTGTAAGCCAACGTATTCGTGCTCTCGAAAATGAGCTTGATTCGGCTTTATTATCTCGAAGTGCCCACTCTGCAAGACCAACTGAAGCTTGCTTGAATATTTTGCCACGCATGAAAAAGCTAATTCGAGAAAGTGATGCGCTAAAATCAGATATTGATACAACTGGGCTTTCAGCAAATTTACGGCTAGGTTCAATCGATACCGCCCTTACGGATTTTATACCTACAATTGTTAAAGAACTAACAACCGTAGCTCCTAGTTCTACAATTTCTATAACTCCTGGGAGTTCATCGGCTCTTTATGAGCAGTTACTTTTACAAAATCTAGATGGGGCTATAACTGTTATGCCAATATTTACCCCTCCAAAAGAAATAAAGGTCACTTCTTTAGTAAAACAAAACCTTGTCTTGTTAAGTAAAAAGCCTCAAAAAGGGCTATTAAAAACAGTGCTAGAAAAGCACCCACTCATTGTTTATGACAGAGATTCTTGGGGAGGAAATAGTATTCAACAGTGGATTAATTCACTTAATATTAGCCCTCAGATTCTATGTGAATTAGACTCACCTGAAACAATTGCACTATTAGTTGAAAAAAGCTTAGGAGTTGCTGTTGTTCCAGAGTGGGAAGGGTTACGCAATAGACATACCTCGCTGTCAATAACAACTATTGATAAAAATGCCCCTTTAAGAGAAATTGTTTTCCTTTCACACCAAAAGTCAAATGCACCAAAACTATTGGAATTAGCAATAAATTTACTG
>MAAB01001324.1_pt1 | contig 30116 bp, 25 predicted proteins | sample 1115991 | NCBI WGS metagenome assembly MAAB01 (sample SAMN04961124, study PRJNA320927) | seawater metagenome | isolation source: sample BD02T18 sea water enriched with oil for 18 days | place: USA:Gulf of Mexico | collected 2013-07-27
GATAGTTTTAAGAAGGATATTGAGGGCGCCGTTAGCCTTGGCATTAAAAGTTATTGGTTAACTTCCCCAGCCAATTACATCAAACATAAAAAAATAAACTGCATTTCTGATTTAGGAGAAATTAAATGGTAAATCACCAGCAAGCACTACAACATATTTCTTTTTTTGCTGGTAATCGTTTTGACCTAGTTCAAGCCGGTGGTGGCAATACATCCGTAAAATTGGATGATCATCGCATGCTTGTGAAAGCCTCTGGTATCAACCTTACAGAGGTCACTCAAGACAATGGATACGTTGCTGTAGACTACATATTTATTCGTACCTTTTTATCCGGGTTCAGCCTTAATAAGCTTGATAAAAAACAAAGAGAAGTAGTCGCTAATGAATCCATGCACAGCAGCAAGTTATCTACCGATGGCCAGCCTTCGATAGAGACGTTCTTGCATGCCATGTTAAGTACCTACACCCTCCACACCCACCCTGTAGCCATTAATATATTAGCCTCCCAAAAAGACTGGAAAGAAGTTTTAAGAGATATTTGGCCAGATGCGATTTTTGTACCCTATCAAACACCTGGCATTGACCTAGCTATGGCCATGTCTGATGAACTAAATGCCTACGTGGTCATCCATGGTTACTTTCCAAAGGTAGTATTTTTACAGAATCACGGGCTCATTGTTTCAAGCAACAATCCGACTGAAGTCGTTAAATTAACCGACCAAGTCTCACAGGCAATTGAAAGACACCTTAAGTTAGATCTCCAGCGCTATCGCAATATCACCACATTGCAAAATCTACAGTCCCAAGTAGATGGCGAATACCCTTGTGTTATATGCAGTGATGACTCCGTCATTAAATCGCTATTAACAAAAGAAAACAAAGAAACCCCTATCTGGCCTTTTTGCCCAGACACGTTAATTTATTGTGGTGTTCGCCCTGTATTTTTAAATTCGATTGACGATAAAACAAGCATACAAAAATACGTTGACATTTATAAAGAATACCCAAAAGTATTGGTGCTTAATCAGCAAGTATACTTTTGCGCAAAATCGATTAAAAAGGCGAAAGAAGCCGAGGAACTCTTAAAGTTTCACTTATTAGTGGTTAGTCAAAAGCCGGACAGCATCGAAAGACTAACGCTAGCCGAAGTAGCCTACTTATCTAACTGGGAAGCTGAAAAGTTTCGTCAAGGAGTATAACTGTGCATATTATCATTCCCATGTCAGGTGTAGGGCAACGCTTTATTGATGCTGGTTTTAAGGACCCTAAGCCGCTGATAGAAATTGATGGTAAACCGATTATTCAGCATGTAATTGAGCTATTTCCTGGCGAAACTAAATTCACCTTTATATGCAATCAAACACACTTAGACACCACCAATATGCGCAGCATATTAGAAAACATAGCACCTCAGGCAAATATCGAGTGCATTGAAAATCACAAAAAGGGGCCTGTTTTTGCTGTTTCTAAAATTTTTGAGCTTATTGAGGACGACGAGGAAGTCATTGTAAATTACTGTGATTTTGGTACTTACTGGAACTATCAAGACTTTTTGGCCCATACCCGACACCGCCAAGCCGATGGCGCCATTCCAGCTTATAAAGGTTTTCATCCACACATGCTGGGCAGCACTAACTACGCATTTATGCGTGATGATAAACAGTGGATGCAAGAAATAAAAGAGAAAGAACCGTTTACCGATAATCGTATGAATGAATTTGCATCAAACGGTACCTACTATTTTAAAAAAGGCAGTACGGTTAAAAAATATTTCCCACTATTGATGGAGCGCGACATCAACCTTAACGGTGAGTTTTATGTTAGCTTAATTTACAACCTGCTAATAAAAGATCAGCTTAAGGTCTCTATTTACGCTGTTGAGCACATGCTGCAATGGGGCACGCCGCAAGATGTAGAGGAATACAATACTTGGAGTGAATATTTTAATCAGACGATCCAGCCCCAAGCTCGCTGGCAGCCCGAAGAAAATTGCACAACCTTAATTCCCCTTGCTGGCCACGGCAGTCGGTTTGTTAAGGAGGGTTATACCGACCCCAAACCTCTTTTGGATGTGAGCGGTAAAGCCATGATATTGCAGGCTAATAATCAATTACCCTTAAGTGAACATAACGCTTATGTGTGTTTAAAAGACCATATAGATCGCTATGGGGTGGATAAAGCCATCAAACAGGTGCAGCCAGATGCATACATTAAGGTCATTAACCAAGTAACCGAAGGCCAAGCCATTACTTGTGAATTGGGTATGGACAATATCCAGGATAACGATCCACTGCTCATTGCCGCCTGTGATAACGGCATGTTGTGGAATCACAAGCAATATCAGGCGCTAATAGACAACCCTGAAGTTGATGCCATTATTTGGACATTTAAGGGGCACCCTGGCGCCCGAGAAAACCCTCAGATGTATGGATGGGTGAACACCAGGCATAGAGGCCATGTTACTAAAGCTACTGGCGTGAGTGTAAAAAAGGCCATTTCAGACACACCTGAGAACGATCATGCCATAGTGGGTACTTTCTACTTCCGCCAAAGCAGAATATTCAAACAAGCACTGCAAAAACTCAAGCTGGATGAAATTCGAATCAATGGTGAATTCTATGTTGATAGCCTGATGGGTATTCTCATCGATATGGACTTTAAAGTGGCAGTGTTTGAAGTAGATGCCTACATAGGCTGGGGAACCCCAAATGATTATGAAACCTTTAAATACTGGCAAAGCTATTTCCATAAGACTACCAATCATCCATACACCATTGAACAAGATCCAACGGTGAATCCTGAAAAATATCCGCAGCTTTGCGCTACTTTCCAGCAGTTTCAACAGGAATACAGATGAGTTCCAACAACAACGGCCCTTTAAAACAAGAGCTGGTCCGCTTTCTTGTCACTGGTATATTAGCCGTGGGCATCGACTTTTCCAGTTACTGGTTGCTAGTCGACATGCTCCCGTCCGACATGGCCAAAGGCTTCAGCTTTATACTGGGCTCCATAGTGGCGTTTATCATGAACAAGTTTTGGACCTTTGAAGATGACGCTCAGCTAGGCAATGCTGCTTTTCAGTTTGCTTGCCTGTATAGCCTGACATTCTCAGCTAATGTGGCGGTTAATCACTTGGTATTGGTTTATGGAATAGAGTTGAAGTTACAGGGGTTTCTATTTGCTACAGCTACCAGCACAACTCTAAACTTTTTGGGTATGAAATTTTGGGTCTTTCGTCAAGACGCTAAGTAATTGAAACAGGGATGTTTACGTATATGTTGGCAAGTGTATTTACCAACCAAGCAAAAATTATGGGGCTTGCCTCATTTTGGTTAATGCTGCTTTTCATGGGCTTCTTCTACCAAGTGGCATGGCAATACCCAGTGGTAGATAGCTTTCCATTAATAGAACGTCTTATGAACCCTCTGTTCTTAACCAATGACTTCTACACAAATACTTTCAGTGAATTCTCACCCCGCCTGGCACTTGCACAGGCAGTGGTATTCATAAGTGAAAGTTTAGACGTTCACTACACACAAGTGATTGCCTATTCCAACATCCTACGTATATGGTTATATGGTGCAGGTTTATATCTGTTATTTTTACAGCTTAGCAATGCCAATGTAGCACTGGTTGCGTTTACTTTTTCTGCGTTGTCATTTTTATCCATGCCATTCCTGCCAGCCTGGTGGCCCATAACTTTTGATCTTACAGCGTCCAATGTGGCTCTGGTATTTTCCATGTTTGCCTGGGTTATGACATTGCAAGACAAAATAAACATAAGCTTTATTTTATTGTCGTGTGCCGTCTACATTCACCCTCTGGTTGGTGTGCAAAGTCTCATTATTGCCGTACTGCTTTATGTGCCTTATCATGGGTTTGAAAAGTTTGTGGGACTATTCAAACAACCCAGCGTGTATATAAGCGGTGCCGCATATGGTGGAATATTTTTATTCATCTATACATCTTTTAACCAAGTATTAAGCGATGAAAGATTTATTGAAATCAATGGCATATTTCGCCATGGTCATCATTTTATATTTAGCCACATGGATATTGAAAAATGGGTTTCCACACTGTTAATGGTATGCACCTGTATTGCTATCATTTTTAAACTAAAGCCTAACCTAAGATTAACCAAAACAACTTACGCTGTAATAGTATTTTCAATCCTAATGACGGTATTAGGCTTCGTATTTGTAGAGTTAATACCCACCCGCTTTATGGTGTCGTTTATTCCCATGCGTGCCTTCCCCATACTCGTTCCCATAGTGGTGTTATCCTTGGCTTTACTGGCCGTGCATAAATTTAACAACAAGGATTATGTGAGTTTCTTTGTTCTATTCCTACCTTTTCTACCCTGCCAACAGCTAGGGCTAACTTGGTATATACTACCCGATCATCACGAGCTGACCTTAACCCTAATAGTAGCGCTAATTGCATTAGGCAACACAATCCTCACGGAATATCGCCCGCAAACATTTAAGTTAATAAACCAATTAGTTATCCGCTTTATAGCGCAACCCAGTGTTGGCTTGGCCATATTCCCCATCGCACTACTATCACTGGCTATTGCCATATTTCGAATTGATATCAACATTCCTACCATTAAAAACGATGCCGCAATCTATGGGTGGATCAATGATAACACTGTAAAATCTGACATTATCGTTTCTGAACTCAATGCCGCCAACAATCAAAAACTAAGACTAATAGCTAGACGGGCAGTCGTGATCAGTAAAGACTTCCCCTTTAATGAAAAATATTATGAGCAATGGTATGAAAGGTATAGCCGCTTATATATAGAACGAGATAAAGCCCGTGGGCATATTGATTCGTTGAATGAGCAACAACTTAATAGCCTTCTAGATGAATTTAACGCCACTATTTTAATACGTACTAAGACTATCAAGTCAAATACACACTTTGAACTGATTGGTGAATCTAAAGGTGAAACCGCTATGAGCTATATCTATCGTAATAGATATTTGGGCGCACTATGAATATTAAGCTATCCATTATCGTTCCTTGTTATAACGAAGAAAAGAATATCCCCAAGCTACTAGCCGCCTTCGATGCAGTCATTAACCGACATGATATAGAGCTAGTACTGGTCAATAATGGCTCCACAGATAACAGTGAACAAGTACTCAACCAATTAATTTTCAAATATACTTTTGCACGGGTGCATCATGTTGTTAAGAATCTTGGTTATGGTTTTGGCATTATGTCCGGTTTAAAGTGCGCTAAAGGAGACTTTCTGGGATGGACCCACGCAGATTTACAAACCGACCCAAGAGATATTGTTAAAGCCTTAAGTATTATAGAAGAAAAACATGATGATCCCAGAATATACGTAAAGGGTGACCGCAAAAAAAGACCCATTTTTGATCAATTCTTTACAGCTGGCATGAGTATTTTTGAAAGCCTCTATATGGGAAAAAAACTTTGGGATATAAATGCACAACCTAACTTCTTTCATCGTTCATTCTTTGACAAATGGCAGGCTGAAGCACCGGATGATTTTTCATTAGACCTTTATGTTCTGTTTATGGCAAAACACCTAAATCTAACTGTCGAAAGATTCGATGTGGTTTTCCCTGAGCGTCAACACGGTGAGTCAAGTTGGAATACTGGAATTTCTGGGAAATGGAAGTTTATTAAACGTACATTAGAATTTTCTATGGAATTGAAAAGGGATTTAAAGCGTGACCCACTATATCGCTCATCGAATTAATACTCTTGCCGAATTAAAAGAGCTCCCTGTTGAATATGGCGTCGAATTGGACCTAAGAGATTATGGTGATCGCCTTATCTTGCAACACGACCCATTCAAAGGCGGAGAGGATTTTGAAGAGTACCTAAAACAATACCATCACGGCACTATGATTTTAAATATCAAGAGCGAGCGTATCGAACACAGAGTATTAGAGCTCCTAATTAAGTACGACATTGATAATTATTTCTTTTTAGACAGTTCATTCCCAATGATTCACCTGCTGAGCAATCAGGGTGAGAAAAGATGTGCCGTACGTTTCTCTGAATTTGAAGGCTTAGATACAATATTGGCTATGGCCGGAAAAATTGACTGGGTCTGGGTTGATTGCTTTAGCAAGTTACCTATTGACCCCAGCTCATTTAAAAAATTGACACAAGCTGAATTTAAACTGTGCTTAGTTTCCCCTGAATTACAAGGCAGGCCACAAGATATAGATACCTACAGAAAGTGGTTGCATGGGCAAGAAATTGTATTTGATGCTATTTGCACTAAGCACTACAACGTTAATAAATGGTCACTACCAAGCCTGCAGATGACTGCAGCTACTGAACGATAATAAAGCCAACTAAATTATATTTTGGATTGAAATCCAATGTATATAAGCTGCCATTAATAAGGAGATTACATGCGAAGTATCTATTTGCCTGTTATAGGAATGCTAGTATTACTTTCACTCATTACTTTTTCTATAAGTTTACTTAACATTCAAGTATTTGATAATTTGATTGCGGTATTTTCGATCAAATTTACAACTACATTAAATTCCATGTGGGCTCAATTAGTTAGTGTTGATAAATTGAAATATATCTTAATTCTATCTTTTTGCTTTCTCATTGACTTAGTCTTTATTGGGCTAAATAAAAGCGCATTATCAAACATATTAAAACCTGACCAATCTACTAAAAGCGATATCTATATTTTCTTAATAGGACTGGTAGGTCTACGCAATTACTTCATCATGTTTTCATTTCTATTAGTGGGTTATTTCTCTTCAGCTTGGGTTGAAACAAACCTTGCGTTTAATTGGCTTCATACCATTGAGTCAACCATTCTACAGTTATTCGTATACATGATAATTTACGATTTCTTAGACTATTGGATACACAGATCGGCTCACAGAATTTCTTGGTGGTGGGAATTACATCGTTTCCATCACTCTGCTACAAAATTTAACATTATAACAGTCGCCCGATCGCACCCTTTGGATTTAGCATTTGCTGATTTCATCACCATAATCCCCATGGCACTAATTGGTGTGCCTATTGAACAGTTACTGGTGATCTCAATATTGCGCTCTATGCTTGGCAAACTGCAACACTCAATGATCGACTGGGATTTTGGTGTAATGGGTAAATATATACTGATGTCGCCGATAGCCCATAGAATTCACCACTCCCCTTACCCTGAACATTGGGACAAACATTACGGACATACCTTCATTTTCTGGGATCGTTTATTTGGCACCTATTACAGTGGTCACTTTGTTAATGAAAAGGTAGGTCTATCTAATACGACTGATAATCAAAAAGGGGTGATTTATGATATTGCCATGGGCCAGATAAACTTTTTAAAAGCATTTTTCCTTAGGAAGTGGTCCTTCAAAGAAGGTGTAGTAAGTAGCACTGAAATTGAACGTTATAAAGCTGACAACCCACAGGTACAAGCTCCTCTCAATAGATAAAGAGAGGTAACAGGAATTATTATGACGTTAAATTTATTACCGGTAGTTGTATTGTCCTTCCTTCTATGTGGTTGTGATACATCAACAACCTCAAATACGGTAGTGGGTGCAGCAGGCAGTGCTGCGCAACAAACGCCTGTATTGCGCGATACACAAGGAAATATTTATGGGTACTATGAATATCTGCCGCTTGAATTTAATCCTAGAGATAAAAATTTCTATCCAATTATTTTTTACTGGAATGGTCAAAATTCCTTAAGTGGTAACGGCCGTGAAGACATTGAAAGACTTCTTAAACAGGGTTTACCTCAGTATATAAATGAAGGTAAACATTACCCTGCCATAATAATTTCGGGAATGCTACCGGACTGGAAAGAAAGTCAAATTGAGCCTTTTGTGAATTATATACTGACACGCTATAAATCCTATGTAGACCCTACACGAGTATATATGTCCGGATTTAGTGCCGGTGGTGGTGTGACCGTTCGATATATGGCAAAACACCCGGAAAAAATTGCGGCCTACATTGCCATCGCCCCTGCAGCCATACCCCCACAGGAAGGCCAGCCCAGTGAAAGAATGGCGCAGGTACCGAGCTGGTTCATACACAACAGTGGAGACATGACGGTAGAAATTTGGAGGAGCAACATGTGGAACAGTGCTCTGAGAGCACTAGGTGGAGATCACAAAATTAGCCGTCCCGATCTGGAAACCCATTACGCATGGAAAAAAGCCTATTCATCAGAAGAAACATGGCAATGGTTATTATCCAAACGTAAGAGTTTAAATACATTAGGTAGAATTAAATGAACACCTCGAACAGCCATAAACGCATTTATTTTTTAGATGCAATGCGTGGCGTCCTTATGACACTAGGCATTATCCTGCACAGTGCCAATGTCTTCAGTGAAAGTCCGTGGGCCATTCAAAACATACAAACGTCAGTATTTTTTTCTGACCTTGTGTCCTTTATTCACCTATTTAGAATGCCAGCCTTTTTCATTGTGTCTGGATTTTTTTGCCATATGACTTTAAGTCGATATGGCCACAACCTTTTTATAAATGTACGTATCCCACGAATAGTCATCCCGCTGGCTATCACTGCAATTAGCCTAAATTCCATCCAAAACTGGCTTCTTATGGAGTACCAAGGAGTGACTTTTAACTTGCTAACAGCAGACTACTGGTTACAAGGAAAATGGGTATCACATCTTTGGTTTCTAAACTGTTTAGTATACTATTTTCTAATAGCCTCCATTTTATATGCCTATTTTTCTAAATTTTTACAAAAACTAGGCTCGTTGATTTGCCGCTTAATACTAAACAGTAAAGGCCTCTACCTATTTGTATTGCCTTTGTTATCCCTAGCTTTTGTAAAAATAAGTTATTTAGTACCTGAACCTCCTAATCATATCTACGACTTATCTATTTCTGAATCCATTAGATACTCTATTTACTTTGTATTTGGTGTGCTGGCCGGTTTTAGGCGAGAATTATTGTGGGAGCTAATGCAGCCTAACTGGACTAAATTAGTCGGTATTCTACTAATATCAGCTGTTTTCCTAAATATCCCTGCGGATCAAAGCTCATTAACCTACCTATTTGACCTCTATGCCAACGCCCTATATCCATGGCTATTATGCTTCTCATGCTTTTTTATCTTCTATAAGTATTTCAATACAAGATCGGGGTTTTTCAGTTATTTGTCCGGGGCTTCCTATACCATCTACCTATTTCATCATTTATTTGTGATTTTATACGGACTAATTTTAGTAAATATTAAACTCGGCATTTTTCTTAAATTCACCATTTTGGTAACCTCCACCTTTTTTACAACGGCACTAATTCATCAATACTTAATACTAAAGTTACCTGTATTACTCTATTTATTTAATGGTAAACGAGGTTAACGAAAATTATGCATTCATTCAAAAGAGTACTTATATGGCTGAGTTCCATAATCATCATCCGTACCAAAAGAGATGAATATATCTATCTAACTTTTGATGATGGTCCTCATCCAGAAAACACTCCTAAATTATTACTTGTATTGGAAAAGCATAATGTAAAAGCCACTTTCTTTATGGTGGGTAAAGAAATTGAACGATACCCTGAAATCGCTAAGCGCATCTATTCCATGGGACATACTCTAGGCTATCACTCTTATGATCACTCTCATGCAAAAGACAGCAGCTACAAGCAGGTAGTTTACGAATTAGACCATGCAAAAAAATTGGAAGGTCAATACGGTCTAAATTTTAACGGCTTATACAGACCACCTTACGGCGCGTTAACGCTAGCTACTTTATTAGCCATATTAGTTAAAGGATGGAAAGTGATCCTTTGGTCAAAAGACAGCATGGATTCCTATACGGATTTAGAGAATGTATGCATTAACCTGTCAAAAGAAAATGTAGAATATGGTGACATCATTCTTTTGCATGACGATTATTTAAACACAGCCAGCACTATAGACTTGGTTTTAACTGAGTATAAATCGTCTAAGCTTAAATGCCGAAGTTTAAGATAAAAAAAATTAAGTGAGCCATACGCAAGCATGGCTTTTACACAACAAACATGATTGAATTCACGTCCTAAAAGGATGAGTATGCTTGGAATCGAAATGGACAGCACCGCAATTGATATACTGAAATGGAAATCTGGTCCGTTGGTTTACGGCTGCACTTTTGGTGAAATACCTGTCTTCAATTTAAAGCGAATTGGTGTCAAAACCGCACCAAACATATTTGAGATTTCTCCTCAACAACCACAGCCAGCCCCTGGTAATAAGAAGCAAATATCACATGCTTATTCTTTGCCCTGCTCAGACGAATTAAAGGCAAATGTCAGTATACACAATGGATATGTACATCACATATATTCAGTATATCGCCATTATTTTGTAAATACTCAAGGAGAATTTTCTGAGTATATGAGCCGCTTTAAAGGTAAAACCCTTAATAGCTTAAAGCGAAAGATTAAAAAAGTAGATAAGTCCAATAAAGATAAACCCTCTTTTGTGGAATTTAGAGATTTAGATGGTGTAGATGAATTTCTTAGAATAGCTAAAGACGTATCAGAAAAATCATATCAAGAAAAACTGTTAGGTCGAAATTTACCGACGGATGAGGCCTTTAAAGAAAAATTATGTGATATGGCCAACAACAATTTGTTCCGTGGTTATATCTTATACGCAGAAGATACGCCTATCGCATATAACCTATGTCCTATCTATGGCCAGGGTATCATGCTTTACGATTTTACCGGATATGATCCAGAGTATTCCCGGTATTCGGCGGGAACTGTCCTGCAGTTTAAAATTATTGAAGAGTGTTTTAATGACTCAACAATTAGCACATATGACTTATGCACAGGCGAAGGAAAACACAAGGAATTCTTTGCTACGGGTTATAAAACTTGCTGTGACGCATTCTACTTCCCAGCCACACCTTTTTACATCGCGACTGTATACCTAAAATGCATGATTGAATATTTTGCAAGAGGAATAATTACTGCTCTAGACAACATGGGGATCAAGGGTCGTATCAAAAATATTGTAAGACGTTTTAAGTGAACATCTTAAAAAGGACTAAATCATGAAATATTTGTATCATCATCGAACTCAAGGACTGAATGTAGAAGGCGTTCATATTCGAAGCATATGCAATGCTTTAGTAGACTTGGGTAATGACGTCCGCTTGGTATCTGTAACCTCCACTGATGATGACTATACCAAAGTACCTGTTGTCACAAAGAAACTTAATCCCAATAAAAAACCAGGCTTATTAAAATCCATAGCCAAGAATATGCCCGAGCCCTTGTTTGAATTTCTAGAGCTTGGATATAACTTGTATGCTTTTTTTAGATTATGGAAAGTTATTCATCAGTACCGGCCTGATTTTATATATGAACGGTACTCTCTATTTCTATTCTCTACATTGCTTCTTTCAAAAATCTATAATATTCCTGTTGTATATGAAATAAATGATTCATCGCAACTAGTAAGAGTTCGGACACTATTTTTTACACGATTTGCATCTTTTGTCGAACGTAAAATATTTAGACACAGTAACGGACTAGTATTTGTATCACAAAGATTAAGAGAAATTATTCTGGGTGCCTACCCTGAGGTAAAAACCAAGAATATTATTTCACCTAATGCTTCCGATAAAAATATATTCTTTTACGATGAAAATGCTAAAAGACAAGCTAAGTTAGCCCTTTCTTTAGAAGATCAGACGGTTTGTGGATTTATAGGCTGTTTTGCTTTATGGCATGGCGTGCACCATTTCATGGAAAAAATGGCCCCTAGATTGAAACTACACCCTACACTTACCCTATTATTAATTGGTGATGGTGAAACGTTACCTAGTATAAAAAAGATTATGGAGAGCCATAATCTTGAAAAACAGGTTGTGTTAACAGGGAATGTTCCCCACGGCGAAATAATCAATTATGTCCGCGCTATGGATTTTTCGGTTCTCCCAAGTACAAACGAATATGGTTCTCCCATGAAGATGTTTGAATTAATGGGGGCCGGCGTGCCTTTAGTGGCTGCCGATTTCCCACCTGTAGTGGAAATACTAGAAGATGAAAAGGATGGTTGGCTATTTCCTCAGGGAAATTTTGATGCCTGTATTGACTTGCTTATTGATATCCATAACAACCCTGAAAAAATAAAGCGAGCCGCGACTCTGGCCGAAGACAAAATCCATAAACAACACCAGTGGCGCCACAATGCCAGCGACCTAGATGCTTTATTCAATAACCCCCTGAAACTCAACGGATAGGTCACTGCTATATGAAAATAAAAATCCTACATGTTGTGTTATCTATGGAAACTGGTGGCCTTGAAAATGGCATCGTCAACCTAGTAAACCAAGCTGACTCAAATTTATTTCGTGTAGATGTCTTATGCCTACGTGAAAGAGGAGAGCTGGCTGATCGGGTAATCAATCCGGATAGTCAAGTTATCTTTGACAATAATAGGGATCACAGCCTATTAACCGCCATAAAAAAAATCTATAAAGCCTGCAAATCAGGCCAATATAATATAGTCCACAGCCATGGATTTACTACTATGCTAGCCAGCTATATAGCTGGGAATTTAGCTGGTGTACCAAAGCTAATGAATGGAGAACACGGTACGATTTACCACTCCTCAGCCAAACACAGACTGATTCAGAAGTTTTTATTTTCTAAGATGGCAATGAACCTCACTGTAAGTGAGGATCTAAAGCGAGAAATACTCGATAAATTTTTCCTTAAGAAAGACAACTTCAAACCCATTATTAATGGTGTAGATACAGACAAATTCAGTACAAATACTGAAGAAAGTAATCGCCTACGAAACGAGCTTGGCCTCTCTAAGGATGTTATTGTCATTGGTTCAGTGGGAAGACTAGTAGAAGTAAAGAACTATAAAAGCCTATTAAGTGCTTATGCACAACTTACTAGCAGTCACTCCAAAGTTCACCTTGTTTTAGCAGGTGATGGACCCGAAAGAGTCCAGATTGAAGAACAGATTTTAAAATACGGCCTTTCAAAAAAAGTCCACTTATTGGGACGCCGCGATGATATACCCCAAATAATGAATCTTCTAGATATTTTTGTTTTGCCCAGTTTTAGTGAAGGTTTATCCAATACATTATTAGAAGCCATGTCATGTGGAACACCTGTGGTTGCCTGCGATGTGGGGGGAAATAAAGAAATAATCCGTCAGGACATAACAGGTTTCCTTTACGAGTCGAATAACGTGAATGAGTTATGCTCGATATTAAATGATCTATCTAATGATAAAGATCAAATAACCCGCCTTTCAAAGCAATCAAGAGAACACATTTTGGCTAATTACTCTCTTAATAGCATGGTGACGAACTATGAATCTGCCTATAAAGAACTGCTTACTCAGCATGACACTAGGCACATTCCGCAAAGAAAATTAAGTTAGATTCAGTTATGGCCTTTGCTTTTAGTTACTACATTACTAGTTTTATTGTGAGCATTATCAGCCCATTTTGGGGGCTAGTGGGTTTTATCTGCAGCTTATTGCTTCGTTTTCAAGACCATTACCCTCAACTAAATGCGATTAAGCCCTTTACTCTATTACTGCTGGGCATGTTATTAAGTTGTATTATTAATAAAGACAAACTTTCGCAGCTAAAATGGAAACAGGACAAATTAATACTGGCCATGTTATTGGTTTCAATGGTTGGCCTGCTAATTATGGAGCCGGCTAGTTTAATATCAGAAAGCTATATGTTTCTATGCTCCATATCCATTTATTATTTCGCTAGCCGCATATTGCAAACACCCATGCAATTTATCACCTTATTTTTCGCTATGGGGGTCAGTGTTGCCTATTTAGGTTATCTGGCAATTGCGGACATAGCTCGTATTCCCGATACAACCCTATACATAGAACATGCCAGTAATCGCTGGCAAGGTTTGGGCTACTATGCCAACTCAAACGAGTTTGGGCAGTTGATGATTACGACTGTCCCATTCCTTTTAGCCTGTATTCTCATTCGCAAGAGTACCCTGCTCTCTCTATGCTCAATTGGTCTTATGGGGATTATGTTTTGGGTCATGCTGAAATGCGAGTCACGTACCGTCATAAGTACCGTTGGATTAATGTTTGTGGGCACAATCATGTTAAGAGGTAACGGTAATATTATTAAGAAAGCTATAGTAGGCGGTACCATGACCATTATTATGCTCACTGTATTAATGTTTATGCCTGGTCCAATTCAGGACCGAATGGGCTCAGTGTTGGATGCTGGAAACGACGAATCTTTTCAGGGACGGACCCGTTCATGGGACCACGGTTTTGCTATGTTATCCTGGTACCCGATAACAGGAGTGGGCAAAGGTCAGTGGCTGGAGTACCACGGATTAATGCCACATAACTCATATGTTCAAGTTATGGCAGAAATGGGCATCATTGGAATCTGGCTTTATCTGTGGACGATCTGGCGTTGCCTCTTACAGTTCAAACCATTATTCCACTATCCTAAAGCGCTATCACAAGGACCGCCCGACTCTGATGTTTCATATTTTGATAATGCTAATTCTGATCCAAATAATATAACGCTGGATTATTTTTCAGAACAAGATTATTACAATAGTAATTCATTGGAATTGGATGATATTGAGACAAACACACCTCAAACACTAAATAATATCGAACGTACTGTGGCCATCGCCGCATTTGTTACCTTTGCCGGTTGGCTACTATATATTTTTCTGGGTAATCAAGGCTATTCAATATGGACCTATTTCTATTTGGGTCTTTGCACCGCATTAGCTAACTTTATGCCAATAGAAGAACCCTTAGATAATAACGAAAATACTGTATTTAAAGAGATTTGATCATGGACCCAATATATATATATTATGGTTTAGCAACCTTAGCGACATTATTTTCAGCTCTATTATTAATATATGTAAAAATTAAGCGTATTGATCGTTGGCTTCCACACTACCTAATGGGACTGTTTACTACACCCAAGGTTACTGGAAAACCTATCGACATAATGTTTATATTTGTAGACCACTTTGAATTAAATGGACATGAAGACCGACTTAAAGCCTGGACACACGGCTACCCGAAAATTGCAAAAAAACATCTGGATAGTGATGGTCACCATCCTAAACACAGTTTTTTTTATGCCCTAGACCTAATGCATGAACATGAGTTAGCAGCCATGCAGCCAGTAATTGAAGCGGGATACGGTGAATTTGAATTGCACTGGCATCATGATCACGAAACTCAAGCTAGTTTTGTGGGAAAACTCGACGCCGCCATGAAAATTTTCCACAAATACGACTATATGAAACCCTATAAAGCGGGACAAAAATCTTGTTTTTCTTTTATACATGGAAATTGGTCACTGGCCAATTCAAGGGGCGATCATTTTTGCGGTGTAGATAACGAAGTAGAGATTCTTAAAAAACAAGGCTGCTATGCCGATTTCACTTATCCCGCTTTGTTCAGCGAAGCCCAACCACCCATGATTAACAACATATATTACTGTAAAGATCTGGATCAGCCTTCTTGCTATTTTACAGGCCGGGGTGCAAAGGTTAATCAACAGGAAGAAAATGATGAGTTTATGATATTCCAGGGGCCCATGACCATAAATTGGTTAGACTGGCGTCATAAGTGGCACCCGACCTTCGAAGACGGCGATATTAAACAAGCTCCTACTCATGATGACCCTAAGCGCATTGACGCTTGGATGCGACAAAACATACACGTAACCGGCAGGCCTGAATGGCAATTCGTAAAAATTTTTTGTCACGGAGCTCAGGACCATAAATCTGTGGTGAGTGATACCACCGACCGCATGTTTTCATATATTGAACAACACTATAATAATGGGGAAAAGTATCGCCTTCATTATGTAAGCTCCCGGGAAGCCTATAACATAGTAAAAGCCGCCGAAGCTGGCAAACAAGGTAATCCCAACGAATACAGGGACTTTGAAATCCCACATCCACAAAATCGAAATATGGAAATGCCAACATGTGCGGTATAGCTGGTACCTATAACTATAAAACTCTGGAGAACGTACGATCAGAAGATATTCGCCGTATGATATCTGTAATTGACTATCGTGGCCCCGATGGCGACGGTGTGCTGAGCTCAGGGCCCATTGGATTGGGCCACAAACGGCTCACTATCATTGATACATCTGAGCGCTCAAACCAACCCATGACCAGCCAACATGGCGCTCAGACCATAAGCTATAATGGCGAAGTCTATAACTATCAAGAACTTGCCACTCAATTAGAAGAAACAGGAATTCAACTACGTACCAGCTCGGATACTGAAGTGCTGCTTGAGTTACTTCGCCTAGATGGGCATGAGGCCTTACATAAGCTTAACGGCATGTTTGCTTTCGCCTATTGGGATGAATCAGAACAAGCTTTAACATTGGCTAGAGACCGCATTGGAATTAAGCCGCTGTATTATCAAGAAACAGATCAAGGGATCGTATTTGCCTCCGAAATTAAATCTATTCTTGCTCTTAGTTCAAGATCAAATAAAGTTAATCGCCAACTTATAGATAGTTACATGAGCCTTGGTTACTGCACTGGTGACAATACATTATTTGAAGGTATTAAGAAGGTTCCACCCGGACATTACCTCACTGTAAAAAATAACAAAATTGAGCTCCACCAATACTGGAATATGGTATTCAACAAAACCGAAGATTTAGGTGAAGAACACTATATCAATAAGGCGCATGATCTATTTGAAGAATCTGTAAAGCTCCAGCTACGCAGTGATGTACCTTTAGGTGTGTTCCTCAGTGGAGGTATCGATTCATCCGCGGTGGTGGCTATGATGTCAAAGCTTGGCGTAAAAGATATTAAGACATTTTCTGTAGCATGGGATTATGGCAATGAATTTAATGAGTCTGAATATGCTAGAAAGGTAGCCAAACAATTTAATACTGACCATACCGAATATTTTATGACACCTAAAGAGTTCAAGGACTTTTTACCAGACTATATTCGTCACATGGATGAGCCCGTTACCGAAGCAGCTGCTATTTCCCTTTATTACCTAGCCATGAAAACCAAGGAAAAGGTCACTGTTGTTCTATCCGGTGAGGGCTCGGACGAAGTATTTGGCGGCTATGGGATTTATCGCTCAATGCAAGTTGTTGAGAATTACAAAAAACTGCCTTCTTTAATCCATAAAATTGTTAACCCTTTAATGCGAACAGTGGGTCAAAAATTCTCTAAATATGCAGATTTAACTGAAACACCATTAGAGCAGTCTTACGCTGGTGTATCGTTTTATGAAACCAAGCAAAAACAAAAACTTTATTCTAAAAACTTCAAAATTGAAGCCGCTAAGAACGACGTATTTGGAACATTATCCCCCTATTATGACGACACTAATGGGCAAGATGTTCAATCCAAGATGCAGTATGTAGATGTTAAGACATGGTTAGTTGACGATCTGTTAATAAAAGCAGACCGCATGAGCATGGCTGCATCATTGGAGTTAAGGGTGCCCTTCCTGGATCACCATTTTCTTGAATTCGCAGCTTCCATGCCGAGCAAATATAGATACAGGAATAACGAAAGTAAATACATCATTAAGAAAGCCATGGAACCCTACTTGGATGACACGATTTTATATCGAAAAAAGCAGGGTTTTCCGACACCCTTAGCCATTATGTTTCAAGGGGATTTACGAGAATTTGTCAGTAACATTATTGATTCTGATTTAGCGCATAGCCGCCAATACTTCGATTCATTGGAAGTTAAGCGCCTGCTAAATGAACACAGTAAAGGCACTCGAGATCACCATAAAATACTATGGCAGTTATTAGTATTGGAATTATGGCATAGGGAATTTATAGACAATAAAGGTGCGGCAGTAAGAAGTTCAACTGAAAATATTCAATCAAAACTTAGTGCTTAATCTTATTTAGCTTAACCTTCAATTAGCCAGCAGATGAACCTTTGGCAGCCCTTATAAAAAAGGGTTGCCAGATAGCTCCATATAACGGCGCCCTAGAACACGTGATCCTTCTTCATTCAAGTGACTATTATCTAAGAATAATGGTGTTTGATCTAAAAACGAATAGCAATAATCCTCATCACACATGGCTACTTTAGGGTCCAATATCAGCAGATTCGGATACTCTTTAGCTAGATTAGCAAAAACCTCATTGATCATAGTGTCACGTATATCCACTTTTTTCTTTTCAATATCACAAACTAGGTCCTTATTAAATAATAACCGCTTGATCTCACACTTAGGACTGGCATGGCCATTGGGGGCCACATCCTTCACCAATACGGCCCTTGCACCCGTTTGCTCAATACGCTCTATAGTTTTACTTAATTTATCTACAAATATAGCTAAGAAGTCACTTCTATTAATCGGTTTATCATCATTCTGAAATACATAGACGTAGCCGTTTAGTGTCGGCCAATAACCGGCTAACAAGACATAATCGAACGAATTATTATTAATAAAATCTAGTGTAATTTCGTTACGTTCACGACAGATATTTGAATAGTAAAGGTTATGACCCCAATTTAAATCAAAAATTGGAATACACTCATCTAATGTATAGTCCATTAAAGAGATATTTGCATTTCTTGCTAGCTCCCCCATAAAACCAGTTAAGTGATTGCCATGAGAGTCTCCTATTAACAATGCCTTAACCCTCTGATCAAGCTCACTTCCTAACTGACAATCACTATTGGGCTTAGTATTACTTAGACGAGTGGGACTATGGCAACCCTTTCGTAAAATAGCGGGTTTACTGGCCACTGCTTGCTCCATTGCAATCACAACAGGTGAAAACCTCTGCGGTAACCCGTAAGACAATACAATGCCTAATCCCATTACAATTATGGCCAATGATGGTGCTAAATAATATTTATGAAATACGGGTTTAAATTCAGTATGAGTCGATTTTCTAAACGGTGTTTCAACATATTTCCAGCTTATCCAACCCAATATTATGGATAACACAACAATAAAGCAGGATATTGCGGTTGTTAATTCAATGCCCATGTATCTAATAAATACGACAACCGGCCAATGCCATAAATACAGCGAATAAGATATTAATCCAATCCAAACGATGGGAGTAAGGGATAATAGAGAATTTACAACGGAAAATTTTGAACGGCCTGTGTAAAGCAGTAGCGCTGCCCCTAACGTGGGTATTACAGCGTTGTATCCTGGAAAAGAGGAGCTCTCGTCTAGGTATATGGCTGCACCTAAAATAAGAGAAATCCCTACTAAGGCTAAAATATTCATTAACATGCCCGACAGTACTGGCAGACGATTCCATGAAAGGGCTAATATAGATCCAAGTAACAGTTCAAATGCCCGAGTAGGAAGCAAGTAATAGGCGGCTCCAAACGTAATGTCACTCACCCACTGGGAAAATAAAACGCCCACAATAGTAACGAGCAATAAAACCCACAAATAGATTTTTTTCTCTAGATACTTTGCCGTTAACACCATAAAGAATGGCCACACTAAATAGTATTGCTCTTCAACAGACAACGACCAAGTATGCAGTAATGGCACCTCCTGCACATTACCATCAAAGTAACCACCATTTTCTCGCCAAAAATAGACATTTGATAATGATAAAACTACCGCAATCACCGACCTGCCATAGGAGGAAAAATCCTGAGGCAAAAGAATGAAAAAAGCCAATATACTGGTAACGAACAATACAAAAAAAAGTGCCGGCATAAGACGCTTAATACGTCTTTTATAAAAATTGGCAAATGTGAATCTATTTTTAGTTAAATCACTTTTAATAATACCTGTGATTAAGAAACCAGAAATCACAAAAAAAACATCTACCCCAATGTATCCTCCTGGAATGAAATCGAATCCCGCATGAAAAATGACAACGAGTATTACAGCCAGTGCTCTTAAGCCATCTATATCTGATCTATATGATGTTTTATCCATAAATAAAATTCCTTCTCGAGTGAGCGCTAGCGAGAGACCCTAGAGATAGTAAATAGTGATTTACCAGAAGCCGTGGGCGGGATATCTTTTACGTATTCAACATTAACGTCACACTGCTTTCCTAACATTTCACGTGTTTTATGCTTAATATTTTGTATATGCTTATCTTCAAGTAGATTATCTTTAGATATAATCTTTAATTGAATATCCGTTAAACTCTCTTGGATCATCTGAAACTTAATAACGCCCTCAATTCCGTAAAATAGATGTGTGAAATACTCGCCATGAACCAAAGCTCCATCATCAGCTACGAAAAAGTCACCTGACCTACCTTGTACACTTTTCATTAAGGGTAGAGTCCGACCACAAGAACACATTTCATCACTTAGACAACCTACATCTCCCAAATTATAACGAATTAGTGGCATTCCTTTATTTGAAAAATCCGTCACTAGAATGTCGCCGCTCTCTCCAATAGGAACAGCTTTACCATTCTTGACCACTTCAACATGTACGTTGTCAGCATTAATGTGTAAGCCTGCCTGTTGCTGACACTCACTGGCAACCAAGCCAACCTCTCTTGAACCATAACGATTAAGTACTTTACAACCAAAAGCCTTCTCAATTATCTCTCTTTTACTCTGAGTTAATGTCTCAGCAGACGATATAATCCCTTTAGGAGCTATAAGGTGATGTGGGTAGTGTTTAAGTAGAAATTCTGAGAATGCAACCAATGCATTGGCATAACCTAGGATCATTTTTGGTTGATTTTTTTCAAGAGTTTTAACGTAATCATCCATCTTGGATGTGTTCATTTCAAAGGCATCCAGTTCCCAGATTCGCGCTACAAAACGGGATATTATGAATTCTCGAAAGGACTGGGTAGCTTTTAAATCTCGCTGTGCGCCCCATATTAGAGCGAAACGGTCACCCAAGTCCCAACCACACCAACGATCATGACGCAATTGATCCGCCGGGCGTAATTGTTGATAAGTGACATCCTTGTAGAAAATAGTCGGCTCACCTGTAGATCCACCGGAGGCATCCTTTATAAGATCTCCTTTTTCGTAAATGTCAGAAAGCATTTTGTCACCATGCTTCTGAATATCAGACTTTGTTAAAGGGGGGATTTTTTCTAGGTCGGCTAGGCTATTTATATCCGCAGGGCTTATATTATTTTTATCCAATAACTCACGATAATATTGAGTATGCTCGTATGCATAAGCTACTATGCTGATTATTTTTTCTAGCCTTAGTTCATTTAACGTTTGAGTATCTAGATATTGGTTTTTTTCTATTTCTTTCAAGCGGGCAAGGCGCTTGTCCCCACTTTTAAAATAATAGAGAGGATAAACAACAAATTTGTTTATATATTTATAAAAATCCATATTAACTCAATTACTTTTCAAATTTGTTTTGTAATCCGTAAAGCCAATGTACCCATCAACTCCTTCGTATGAGATAACTTTGCCTGGAACGCCCACTACTACAGCATTATCTTCTATATCTTTTGTGACTACACTATTGGCACCAATAGCGACATTATTTCCTATCACTACCCGGCCTACCAATTTTGCACCAGGGCCAATGTAGACATTATTGCCAATTACCGGAGTACCCTTTTTAGCGCCTCTGTTTGCTTGCCCCAAGGTTACGCCCTGGGAGATATTGCAATTTTTACCTATAATAGTGTCCTTATTCACAATGATTCCACCAAAATGACCAATATAAAACCCACCACCAATCTTAGTGCTTGTAGGAATGGAAATGCCAAATTTATAGGTGTAATGGCGGTACATTAAACAAGAAATGATATAGAGAGAGTACTTGAGTAATTTATATTGCCTTAAAAAGGTACATGTACGCATCCAAAAACTATATTTGAAAGCTCCACCTATAATAAGCTCCTTTAACAAGTTGACATACCCTGTACGCCCATCTTCTCTGTAAAAGTCAGAAAATATCAATTCTCTATATTCTTCAAAAGTCACGATTATTTACCCTATAAAATCCATTTAATTCTTCGTGGCAAAAACTCACGAATTGAATCTTTGTCTTGATTAGTTAACGACGCAATAATATTTAGTAGAACCAAATAACATAGGCTGAAGGCCACCCCCATAACAAGTAACTGAAGCCATACATTGAAGCTAAATTGATAAAGAAGCAGGACAGGGATTGAGGATATACAGGAAATAACTAACGACTTAAATATTGAGTCCCATGGAAATACATCATTTATTTTAATAACAAAGAATGAAGTTATAGCCTTAAGATAACAAAGCCTCATAACCAACATAGTTAAAACGGTGGCAATTGGTGCTCCAATTAGCCCCCATAAATTCATAAATGCTAAGGTTAATACCAAATTAGTAATTACCGCTAGAAGGGTAATCCAAAAGATGTCTTTGGTTCGCCCTATGGCTCGCATAATTATGTCAAATGTGGAAATTCTGGATAGTAGACCTAATGTATAAATTTGAAAAATAATCACACTGCCAATATATTTTTCAGAAAATATTGCTGGAATAAGCAATGGAGCTGAACAAATTAAAAACAAACAGCACGGATAAATAAATGCTGCCATAAGTCTAATTGATGCATGCCAGATTAAAATAATTTCATCTATTTTTTTGTCTTTATAAGCTTGGACAAAGCTAGGCATTAATAAATTATCCAGTGTATTGGCAATAATACCAATGACAGGTATTTCCATTGCGCCACGGGCATATAGTGCATAGGCCTCTGGTGAGGATTGATTACTGACGACGATTTTATCCACATAACGAGACATTTCCATGACATTCATGGATAAACCTATGGGTAGCGTATATTTAATCTGATCCTTTAGAGCAAGTTTATCCCCATCTTTCTGCTGCACTTTAAAGGAGTAGGCAATTAACAAAGTGTAATAAAGAACAATAGCCGAATGGATACTGTACACACCCACTAACCACCATAGTATTTCAACCATTGGGCGGTCAAAGAATACGGGTATAGCCACCGCCGCGAAAAAGCTAACATTAAAGAACAACTCAATGCCTGCAAACTCTTTTACACGCTTTGCTGTTAACATTAATGGCTCAAACACCGTCAATGGAATTTGAACCAATACTAAACACAATAGAATGTAGGCTAGATCATTTATTCTAGGGTTGCTTAATAAATTAGATAAACTGGCAGAATTGTAAAACACTACACCACTTACAATTACGGCAATGGAGCCAATCATTGCCAGCGTGGTTAACACGTAATTTCGTTGATTTTCTGCTCTGGGCAAAAAATAGTAAATCCCATGGGGAATACCCAACAAAAAGGCCCAGATTGATATATTTGCGATCATTTGTACATGAAGGTAGGTTCCATAGTCATCTTTTGTGAAATAACGAGATAAGATGATACTTAGTATAAAAATACTAATATGGGTAGTGGACTTACTTAATGTAGTTATTAAAAGTTGTGCAGAGAACTTCAAAGCATTATTAACCTAGTGTATTTTTATTGAAATATTATGTTATCAACCAGATATGTATCTGGCCCGCCCTTAGACTCATAAAATACTGCAAAGCCTGTAATCGCCGCCCAATCAACGTCGTTGTTATTTACTGAGTTAATATTGAGTGCGAGTTTGTTCCACCCTTTACTAATATTATTAAGTGTGTATATTTTTCTTCCATTTCTGCTGTTAAATCTAATATCAAGCTCGGAAAAATCGATAGGGGAATAATAGTCCATACTCAATAATTTATATTCTTCTAAATTTGCGTACAAAGGGAATTTGTAAGAAAAACCACTCCAGTTAAAATCAACCTTACTGCCCTTTAAAACCTGACTGTTATGATCATCAGACCACACCGTTTTAAATTTAGGTGTTTTAATCTCATTCATATTGTCAAATAGACTAGTGGTAAATATAGAGTCCATTTTACTGACAATAGGAAGGCGAGATTCCGCCAGAAACAAAATATGTAACGTAAACCCCAGTACCGCGGTGTAGCAGGATACTAAACCAGCCATCCAATAGTAACCTGTCGGCTTTGGTGCACTCCAAGCCCAGCCAAAGAAAATTCCTAACCCGCCCCATAAAATGTCCGTTAAACTTGCAGAACGCCCAACAAGCCCCTGAAACACTTCTACTAATACAACAAATACAACCAGCATCGTTAGACGATATTTCTTCTGTTTATCAAAGTTAATAAGAACACCGAAAACTAAGACCGAAAGTACCGAAAAAAAAGGAAAGTGCAAAAAATCAAAAAACTTACCCGCCAAATGACCATAGCCAAATAGCTCTCCCTTTAATGGAATAAATGCCAGGACCAAGGAAAAGACAATAAAGGCAAGTTTTAAAACATTCATGTTATTTAGTGGAAACTATTACGGGATAACCGATGGCACTTTCTTTATTGCCTTCAAGTGACGTGACTGCCAACGCGTATCGTGAATTACCTTTTACACCACTAATTTTTGCTACAAGCTGGTTTTCTGATAACTCCTCTAACAGAATTTTCTCGCCACTTTCTATGTCATAATCATACACTCTGTAGCCGGTTACTTTACTCTGACTAATAGCTGGGCCTGCCTGCCATTGAAGTACAATGGAATTTTGATCTGCTGAAGCAGTCACATCAAAAGGAGGAACTACATCCCCTAAATAACCCCATACGTAATCCGTTAAAGTCTGGCCCTCAACTGCAAACCCGCGGTCACCATTGATATAACCCATAGAACCAGTTGCCGCTCGACTATCGCCCTTTCCGGAAAAGGTATTTCCTGTATAGCTGTAGGCTGAAAATTTTTGTTTGATGATATCTTCCATGGGGAAAGGCCACATTGGAATATTTGTTTCTTTGTCATACCCAACTTCACCAAAAAATGTTCCCGATTTACCCAGAAATGAAACGACGGTAGCGCCAAGATTAGTACCATCAATCGCCAATACACTTAATGAAGTCCCACGCTCAATTCGAGTAATATAACGCAGACTACCTTCTGGATTGATATCGCTTTGCATTGGATCAATAGCCGTCATATTTTCAATAACGCTATCATGGGCTTCTAAATTCCCTGTGAATTCCGTAATATTATTAGTATCTACTCCGTATCGCTCCACCATTTTACCGTCAACGGTTTCGAAATCAGGTGCTTTTTTCAAATCGTAAAACATATTTCCGTCTTGAAAGTTATGCAATATGCTATTGGTGATGCCCCGACAGCTGTAATCCCAACCGTTAAAGAAAGCAAATGTCATTGGTTCACTAGGAATAATATCCCCCATAGTAATATGGTCAAACCAACCAGGAGCAAATGATTTAACATAATCCCCACCAACCGGTCGTATATCCCAAGACACCATATCACTTAATTCGGCATCACTGCCTTCAGAAAGATTGGAAAGGTTTGAAAACATAAATACACTATTTAGTTGAATATTACGCTGGAATTTAGCCCTAGTACCGCCAGAAGTGGTAGGCGTAGCAAATTCACCAGCCAACTCACCTCTTTCAACAAAATCATAGCTATCTGCATCTACTGCCAAGTTATTTACTAATAAGGCATCAAGCGTACTGTATACCGAATAAGTACCTTTGGGCTCATCATCCTCAGTTCCACGGTCATAACGAGCTACATTACGCCTCCAGACAATATTACTCGCTTGATAGCTGGCGAATTTATAGCGCCCACCACCAAAAGCATAATTATTTTCGAATAAAATATCATCTACACGATATGCATTGAATGGAGTCGCAACATCAGCTTCAACACCATTTCGAATAAACTTTAAATGATGGTGCCTTAGACTGCTTTCTTCTTTATTGGCACCGTACCCAATTGCGGCTAACGTACCACCCTTTACAAATAAACCCTTAAAGGCTACATAGGATACAGGTTCATGACCTGCTAACGCCTGCAAACTCACATAGGCGCTATCCGTTAAGATGGCCTCCCCTGGGTGCTTAGCCATAATAGTAGTATAAGCACCAGGTGTACCTGATGGCGGGTGCTGAAGATTTCCATTATCGGCGCGGCCGACATAATTTTCTTCACTAGTATAGGTCCCATCTAATATCACTAGCGTGCTACCCGAAGCTAAATTTTCCATACCGGCCTTTAGGTTTGGGTAATCACCGTTTTGACCTACCGTTATGACTTCACTTTGTGTTAGGCCCACATGAACGATGAAACTAATACTGGTATTTTTACTTTGCGCACTGGCTTTCAATCCGACATGAAAACTCTCGCTGGGCATATTTGGGTCTATACGCCAGGTTACTTGCCCTGTTTCTGGATGTACCTGCACATCATCGGGACCATAGTTCTTTGTCCAATGGACTACTGCATCGTCCTCTTCACTATTTGATACAACAGGAGTGACAGATAGGTCCAAATTATTCACATACTGATCAGGGATAGCTTCAATAACGGGTAAGATAGTAGCGCTTGAAATAGAACTGTCTATCGTACCTTCTACGCGACTAAACGGCACTTCCTCAGGACTAGAGGATGAATGAGTGCAGGATATACAATAGGTTAAGGATAAAACTAGGGGCGTAACAAACAATATATTCTTAGAAAAAATATTCACCGTAGATCCTTTATTTTTCGCTGCAATGCAGTTCTTGTTTATGTGTGGAATTAACAACGTCTTTTAGCACAACAGCAATGGCGTCGGCACTTTCTTGCCAATTCATCCAATTAAATTTTAATGGACGCTGCCAATCCATAGACTGACTTTGCGCGATGATGCTGGCAAATTCATCCACATTATTTGGCTGTGCCATTAGGCCTAATTCATGCTCTTGGGAATTTAGCATTTCTGGCACAGCACCCACTTGACTTGATAAAACGGGGACGCCTGTAGAAAGTGCTTCCAAAACTATATTTGGGCAACCTTCACGGAGACTGGGCAAACACAAATAATCGGCCGCCGCTAAATACTCGGGGACCTGGCTATGCATCACACGACCCACAAATACTATTTTTTTACCAATATTTAGCGTTTCCACCAATTGATAAATCTGCCTCTCTAGGGGGCCTGATCCCACCACCACTAGCAGCGCATTGTCATATTTCTCATGAACTTGTGAGAAGGCGCGTATTAGTATTTCTAGTCCTTTTTCTATATTGAAATTACCAGCGTATAAAAATAGGGTTTTATCTTCAGGTAGGTTCAAATTCTGGCGCAACAGAATTTTGTCTCTGGGATGGAATAATTCTGGATTTACGCCATTCATAATAGTGGCTGTTAATTTTGGAGAAGACCCAAGATGAACTGTCTTTTTTCTAAGCTCTTCACTTACTGAAATATTAAAATTTGCCCATTTTAGTGCCAACTTTATAAAAAACCGTCTTGATGGGTAGGTTGCAGATTCATTAATGTCACAACCAAGGCTATGTGTAACCACAGGTATGCCCAATAACCTAGCCGCCACTACAGTGCCAAATCCATCCGGGTACATCCAGTGAACATTGATCACATCAGGCTTGTAGGTTTTTTTTATTTTACGAAGTGTATTAAAAATACCTAGAAAAAACAAAATACCATATAACCAGCGCCCAACCTTAGGAATGACCACATAGGCTGGATGATATACTTTAACTTCGTTTTGAAAACAAACCTTAGGAAGTGACTTGTGATTTTTTTTTACAATATTTTTAATAAAAGGAGGCACCCATGGTACTGGTGCAACCACCTCAACCTCATTCTTTACTCTTAGACATCTGACGATTTGTTCAGTAAATATTCCGCGAGTTAACTCAAATTGATTTGGATATAAATTTGTTACTAACAGAATTTTAAGCATATTTAACAACCTGAATGAGATTAATTACGTTAAGTAACTACCCACATCTATTTTCCATAATTTAGATTGCAAAGTCAGATCAAGCGACATATTGCGAGGATTAACATAGTTTTATAAAAACGTTCACTTCGTACTGGACGGAAGAATCAACATAATATAAATATTTTTTAACACTTAATCATTAAGAAGATAAAAGTTTCGGCATTGTATATCGCTACCTTAGAGTTAGCAATATAAGTAAGATTACGTAGAGGAAAATATTGGATAAAAAACGCCTATACAAAATCTGCATAGGCGTTTTAAGTCAGTGTTACCCATGAAAAAATAGACATCATCTATAGTTAGATTTAGGTCTAACACGGAGGTGTCACATGGCTAAACATAGAAAACCCGCCTATACCGAAGAGTTTCGTAAGGAAGCCGTTCTTCGCTGTCAAAAAGCAGGCCAATCAACCGCCAAAGTTGCTAAAGAACTTGGGGTGAGTCCTCAACAAATCTACAACTGGCGGCGACAATTCGGTCGTCTTTCTGACAAACAATTTAATAGTATTAATGGTGTCGATTATTCCAAGAAGGAATCTGAAGACGTTCGCAGACTAAAACGAGAGAATTCAGTCTTGCGCCAGGAGAATGAATTTCTAAAAAAGGTGTCTGCGTACTTCGCGAATCACCAAGAGTGAAGTACGCCTTAATTGAGGAATACCTGGGACAATATTCTATTGCGCTAATGTGTCGGGTATTGAGTGTTGCCCGATCGGGGTTTTATAAGTGGAGGAACAACGCTGGCAGCGGTAGAGCTGAGCAACAAAAAGTCGTGGTAAAAGCTGTTCTGGATACTTATGTCACCTATAAAGCGTGTTATGGCGCGCCCAGGATTGCAAAAGAGCTGAAAGCGGTCGGTATACCATGCTGCCTTAATAATGCCGCCGCCATCCTGGCTAATCATGGTTTAAAAGCCCGTAACGGTAAGGCATTCAAGTATTCATCTTCCAGTGAAGCCATGACCAATGTAGCCGAAAACATCCTTTGGCGGGACTTTAAGGCGGGTGAAGCGAATACCAAGTGGACAACAGATATAACTTATATTTGGGTTAAAGATCGCTGGCTATACCTGGCGACGGTTATGGATTTATTTTCACGTAAAATTGTGGGTTGGGCAGTCGATATCACGATGACAGAAGAGCTCATCACAACGGCATTAGAAATGGCATTCGAATTAAGGGAAATTAAACCAGGATTAATTATCCATTCAGATCGCGGTGTTCAATACCGCGCCCACAAGTACCAGGACTTAATTCGCAGGCATGGTTGCAAGGTGAGCATGAGCCGAAAGGGAAATTGTTGGGATAATGCCCCAATGGAATCTTTCTTTAGTCGTTTTAAAGTGGAGCTGATTTATGCCGAGCAATATGAGTCGATTGAAGAGGCAAAATCCGGTATCTTTGAGTACATAGAAATTTTTTACAACCGGTTAAGAAGACACTCAGCAATTGGCTATGTTAGCCCTGCTGAATTTGAGCGCTTATGCGCATAACAGGTGTCTACTTAACGTGGGGAACACCAGTGTCTCTATTAACCGCCATGCCAAATATTGATGATCTAGAAGAAGCGTTATCACACCATTTTGCGAGTCCTCAGAAATCTGAGCGATGGGCTATGTATCGCCTAATAAACCCCGTTGTCGACTTTGCTAGTTCGGAGATGGGGCTAGAAGCATACTTCGAATTTAATCAAACGAGCACCCATGGGACATCTCAATCCGTTGATATTGCACTGCTTGATGGAGGAGTCCCAGTGGTTCTAGTTGAAGCGAAGAGAGCCGATCGAAGAATCAGTGCTGAACAAATCGGCAAGTATCTGTCAGATGATATACGCGGCATCGTTTCAAACGGATATAACTGGATATTGAGCCTCAAAGGAGAAAGCAAGCAGCTGTCAATTTGGGATGATGCAAACAAGAAGTGCATACGGGAATCACTCACGGAAATAATTTACTTCATCAAAATGGGTAGAAGTGGCGACTCAGACTGGCACTCGTTTAGCTCATATATGCCTCCATCTGTTAAGCCGACAAAGCCATCCAAACAAGTAAAGGCAAAGCGGAAAAGTAATCCGATTACGGCTGCCGATTCTGTCGAGCATTGCCAGTCTCTAATTCACGAACATCCTAAAGCAACTTTTCTAGAGGTGGTTTTCCTAGAAAATATGGTAGCTTCCGTTCAAGATTCACTGAAATGTATTCCTACAAACTGTCGGATTGTATTTCGCGACAGTAGAGTGTCATTCTTCAATGACGAACTTTCTGGAAGATCCAAAAGAGCCGGCCGTATTGAACTTGGCAAACAACAGCCAGACATCCTTGTGCTTACAAGTCTAGTG
>MAAB01029022.1_pt1 | contig 30072 bp, 20 predicted proteins | sample 1115991 | NCBI WGS metagenome assembly MAAB01 (sample SAMN04961124, study PRJNA320927) | seawater metagenome | isolation source: sample BD02T18 sea water enriched with oil for 18 days | place: USA:Gulf of Mexico | collected 2013-07-27
GTGGGCGATCAAACTGATGTAATGCATTTTGCCGAGTTTGGCGTGGTGATGATGCTATTTTTAGTCGGTCTTGAATTACAGCCTTCTCGTCTATGGAAGCTAAGACATTCAATTATTGGTTTAGGTGGTTTGCAAGTTGTGATAACCACCTTGTTAATTTCTGCGGCCTGCTACACTATTTTATCACTAACGTGGCAAACCTCACTTGCTATAGGTTTAATGCTGGCTCTCTCATCAACCGCCATTGTTTTGCAAACATTAAATGAAAAGGGTTGGATAAAACAAGAAGCGGGTCAAAATGCTTTTTCAGTATTACTCTTTCAAGATATTGCCGTAATACCCATTTTGGCATTAGTGCCCTTATTAGCTTTTAGTGACAATATCAGCGACTCAGGCTCTCATGGCAATTTGATAGAGCATTTTCCAGTGTACATTCAAACAGTCATATCCATCGGTGTTATTGCCGCAATTATATTGGCGGGTAAGTACGTCTCCGCGCCTTTATTTAGGTATATCGCCGAGACACGCTTACGAGAGTTGTTTACCGTTTTTGCCTTATTTCTTGTGATTGTTATCGCGGTAATCATGCAAAAAATAGGTCTATCACCTGCACTAGGAACATTTTTAGCGGGTGTGGTTTTAGCAGAAAGTGAATTTAGACATGAATTGGAAGTTGATATTGAACCATTTAAAGGCCTTTTACTTGGCTTATTTTTTATTACGGTCGGTGCTTCAATAGACTTTCCATTACTGTTTGAAGAGCTCGGTTTAGTAACATTATTAGTAGTCTCGTTAATTGCCATTAAAGCGGTTGTTTTATTCTTTTTATCAACGCTATTTAAAATGGCAAAGAAGCAGAAACTACTCTTCACCCTAGCGCTAGCACAAGGGGGAGAGTTTGCTTTTGTGCTGCTATCACTCACCTCTACATTACATATACTCACGCCAGAACAAAGTAAAATCACGACATTGGTGGTCGCTATTTCGATGCTGATGGCGCCTGTTTTATTGATATTCTATGAAAAAGTACTCGATAAAAGCAACCAAAAGCGTTATCATTGCAGGATACGGTCGTTTTGGTCAAATAGTCGGTCGTCTTCTTGGCTCTCAAGGTTATCATTTATCTATTCTAGACCACAGTCCAAGTCAAATAGAACTGCTGAAAAAATTTGGCAATAAAGTCTTTTATGGTGATGCCGCACGAAAAGACTTATTAGAAGCGTCGGGCGCACAAGAAGCACAATTAATAGTATTAGCCATTGATGATGCCGATAAAATCATTGAAATAGCCTTGCTTGTACAGAAGCATTATCCAAATTTACAAATTGTTGCCCGTGCAATTGATCGCCATCATGCCTATGAGTTAATGCGTATTGGGGTAAAAACCATTAAACGAGAAACATTCGAGTCAGCCTTAGGCTTAGGTGTTTCCGCGCTAGAATTACTCGGAAATAGCGAAGAAAGTGCTAAACGCGCAGGTCAATTATTTTCAGAGCACGATAGAGAATCAATGCATGTATTATCTGAGGTATGGGGTGATGATCATAGTTATGGTGTTGCAGTGAAACAACGCATGGAACTTCTTAAACAAGTACTCGTCAGTGATGAAGAAGAGCAAAGTAAAATACAGACTTGCCAAAAATCACCTGAAGCCTAAGTGAATATAACACCAACATTATCGAGCACACGCAAAGGCTAATAAGCCTATTAATGACATGTTCACTTTAAGAGAGTATTTAGGGTGGTGTTTCATTAATGGCTTTACAAATCAGATAATATTCAAGCTCTCGAGTTAACACTAACGTTTTATCTGCTGCTTGACCACTTTGACGAATTCGCAAATTATAGCCAAAATGGTTAATACCAAAAGCATATTCGGCTAAATGTTTAAGGTCTTCCTCAGGCCAAGTCGAACCATAGCTACGCATAATATAAATTAGGCCATCATAAAGCTCATCTAAAATAGGTTTTACGGCCTCTTTAACTAAAGGGCTTTCAGCAATAGCTTTTGTTAGTTCTACATCTTCAACTCTTCCCCAGCCTACATCAACTAAAGCTTGACCTAGTAACGCCCAAAAATCAGCTAAGGGTAACGCAAGGTTTTCTTTGGTTGATACTAGTTTAAAAATGCCAACAGAATCCTTTAATCGCTCTCCATAAAGGGTAAACAAAATTTGCTCTTTATTGCCAAAATATTGGTAAATAGAACCAGGACTAACGCCAGTTATTTTTGATATATTACGTGTTGTAATCGCATCAGCGCCTTGCTCTTTTAACAGTTGCAAAGTGCCCTCTAGCACTTTTTTTACTGTGGTTTGAGCACGTTTTTGACTTGGCGCTTTACGTTGTGACGTTAGAGTTTCTGTCATTTTTATAACCACCCACTGCTTAGTGTTGTTTTCTTAAAATTAAAAAAGCAAATAGTGTCATTAACGGAACAACACTACAACAAGAGAAATTATATTGCCTGTAATTATCGTCAATAAAGCCCATCTTTTATATTGTAACGGGTTAGTTGTTGCAAGTTGCTTGCAACCTAACATAGCACCAAGCCACATTAGAGGAAAACAAGCTAACGCAACAGCGAATGGCAGCAAACTAAATCCGTCTAATATTAATAACGCAGCCAACACATAAAAATCAATCAGCGCAAAATAATAAATTAATGTAGCCCGCATTTCTTTATGGTTGTGTGACCCAGATAGTAAATATAAAACCACAGGCGGACCGCTGATACCTGCTATACCACAACAAAAACCCGAAACCCCACCGACAGTAACTTCTTTTACTTTAGTTGTTGCCCGTTTACGCTGATAACCACACAATAAAGCAATAGCGGCGATAATAACCAACCAATAAAGAAATGACTTGTCCTGCCGACTGCGCTGACAGTACTTGTAGTGCAAATACTCCTATAGGTGCAAGAAAAGCAGCGCCTAATAGCAAGCGTTTAACAAGCCGCCAATTAACATCCTGTTTAGCTGTTTTCATTAAAGGCAATGAAATAGAGGCCTCTAATATCACAATAATTGCCACCGCAATTGTGGGTTCGATCAACAACACCATAGGACCAGCCAGTAGCATGCCCGAGCCAAATCCCGCAAGCCCTCTTAGAAAACCACCAATAAGCGATATAAACAATAGCAACACTAGGGTACTTATAGGCAGTGCTGCTATGTCATTGATAACTAATTCAAACACAATATAGACTTAATCAAGTTGAGTTGTTTTGCTAACCACAGGAAAATCAACATAGGACGGTTTATCTCCACCACGATAGGTCTTTGTCTGCCCCAGCAATGGCAATACGAATACGATGCCCTTTAGCTATTTTCACTGACGTGGGGATCATTTCAAACTTTATTTCACTGACTTTATTCGGTACCAGTGGCTGTGCATCTGCTTTTTTGAAACTATGGTAAGGAAGATGCTCTAAACCAGTAACAGGATTTGCTTTCACTTTTCTATGAATAGCTCTTAAGCCACCTTCATTAACGTAAATGCTGTTACCTTGTTCATCAATATCTTCTAGGTAAGCAATAAAAGCACCATCACTATGTGTTGACGAAACGGTTAATGAAACGATTGGCCAACCGGTAATTTGCATGTCTTTAGTAAGCGGTTCACTGGTATAGGTTAAGAGTTTTTTGTCTTCTTCTTGGCGCGCATTAAGATTTAGCATTGGATAGCCAATACCTGTCCACCAGCGTGAGTTTCTTCCCGTAGTCGCAGAAAAGTCGACTTTATAACTATCAGCTTGTTGCATAGTACTCGGTCGAGACTTTACTAACGTTTGCTGCTTATCAAAATAAAAGCGAATGTTTTTAGCATTTTCAAGGGGCCATGCACCTGAGGTTTTAAATGCTTCTTCACCTAAGTTCCAGTAAGTCACTTTAGGCCATGAAGGATAATCATTTTTGACCCCTTTTAAATAGTAATCAAAAAAGGTAATTGCTTTGCCCCAAGTCACGTCACCTGAAGGTATTGGCGGAAGCACCTTATCACTAACAGTATATGGGCTAGCATGAGATCGGGCGCCATGTTGACCGCCGGTTAAGAATATTTTTTGTTCGTTAGAAAAATCACGCATACGAACAAAGTGTGCATCAACTGCACCCGTATCATACCAACTGGCCAATGACAGCATCGCCACATTTGAGGCTTCTATTGCTTTTTTATAGTCACGTTGCGAGAATTTTTGCACACTTAACTGTTCTTTACCCATTTTATCATCGCTGTAAACCAGCGGTGTTAATAAATCACAAACAGTTTCATTACGTTGATGCTCTTTAATTGCTTGTTTTAACAAATATGCATTTTCATCGCTATCTACCGGCATAATAGCCTTCTTTGCAGATTGGTAGTCGTTACTCCATAACGCAACTAAATAATCACTCCACTGACATGCGACTCCAGGTTGCACAAAGCCATAGGGTTGCATGGCATTTTTATATTCATCGTAGATAGCAGACCACCCTAATACAATAGCTTTTAATGCCGGATGTTGTATTGTTGCAGCCATACCAGCCGTCATTCCTGTATAAGAGATACCGTAAGCGCCTACGTTCCCATTTGACCATGGCTGTGCCGTAATCCAGTCTAGAATGTCATAAGTATCTTGAATTTCTTCTAGTGGTAAAGGAGAGTTCCTGTGACCAAATGAAGCCCCCGTGCCGCGAACATCGGTTTTAATAACGACATAACCGTTTTTAAGGGCTAAAAACTCGATAGGACTGCTTTCTTTATGATCTAACTTTGGTGTCGCTAGCCAATCACTCGGCTTAGCAATATCAGGATTTTTTACTGCTGGTACTCTAGATGAACGTTGATAAATAGTTTGATATAACAATACTGGCAGCTTGTCACCTTTTTGATAATTACGAGGTAAATGCACATCAATGGCAATTTTCACACCATCACGCATAGTTAAATAAAGTGAAGAGCTCGACGATATTGCCTGTTCTTTAGCAAGTTTTTCAGCAACATCTTTTGCTATTGATACTTGCGTAGTAAAAACACTCAAAGCTAGTAAAGAGTAGCTTATTAAAGGCTTAATTATTTTCATAGAAAAGTTCATGGGCTTCCTTATCAGTAATACTCAAGAGCACTCTGACGACAATTTATTTAAACAGGTGTTAAATAAAGGTGAATAAAAATTAAAGTGAACGGGAAAATGGCTAACGTTTTAGCCGCTAAGTACCACACAATAGGTTTTCCATGCGGCACTTAGCTAACTAAACAAACTACCAGCTATAACTGAACTTAATACCACCAGTACGACCTAGCGCATAACGTTCGCGTACACCAAATAGACCATCACCTCGCGCCTCTAAACGATAAGTTTCATCAAAAGCATTATCGATATAAGCCATGATACGCCACTCATCATCAACATCGCTGATGCTATAACGCAGATTAACGAGTGATACTGCAGGCTCTTGAAAAATAGCTTTTTCAATTTCAGGGTGAGTAATTAAGGATAAGTCTTGTTTTGAGCGATAACTATATTCAAGTTGTAACATGCCCAATAAACTGCCCGTTAACTCATGCTCGTATCGTCCTAGTAAGTTACTACTGAATTTAGAATAGTTTGGTAAATTTAAACCTTCTAACTGCGCACTACCTAATAAAGGCAATACCGAGTTTACCGTGAAATCACTTTTAGCGATGACAGCATCGGTATAACCAAGACCCATTTGAAAAGTTAAATCTGGGGTTGCTGCCCAAATAACTTCTAACTCACCACCTTGTGTATCCACATCACCAACATTAGTTAAACGCGCAATTTTAATAACTTCATTTGGATTAGCCGCACTTAACTGTACGTCCTGTCTGTCGTAGACAAAAATAGAACCGTTCACACGTAGTGTGTTGTCGAAAAGATCTGATTTAAACCCTAATTCATACGCTAATATGGTTTCTTCTTCAAAGGGAGCGAGTTGCTCTGGATCTGTCGCGAAACCACCAAAAAAACCACCCGTTTTAAAACCTTGAGAAAGGTTAGTGAACAGCATAACTTGCTCATCTAATTGCCAAGTTAAACCAATTTTCCCTGAAAAAGCAGAAAAATCAATTTCGTCATCGATATCAATCAAAGGCGCTTCAAAGCCACTTGGGAAACCAATCGTTGAACCACCATAAAAAGATTTGGTTTCATTGGTGTAACGAAGCTCGGCTATTAAGTTAACCGCTGAAGTCAGAGCATAGTCAGTATGCCCGTAAATGGAGTAAGCATCCGTTTCTTGGGTATAGTCTTGCTTTGAATAAGTACCGCCACTGAAGAGCAAAGGTAAAATACCTTCACCACCTGATAACGTTGAATCTTCAATAATTTCATCGTGACTATAACTTGCACCAACTACCCAGTTGAAAATGTCGCTTCCCGGTGAGGCGAAACGAAACTCCTGTGAATAAAAACTAATATCAGAGCCATATTCGACATCTTGAAATTCGATAATAGTGGAATCAGAGTCGATGTAACGAAAATAATCAATGCTGTCATAAGCACTGATACTGCTAAAAGTCGCCCAATCAAAATCAACATTGGCAATGATGCTAGCGCCAATCCATTCGTTTTCAAGGGAAGAAAGTCTTCCGCCTGTAGCGGAGGTGTAGTTGTCACTACCATCTAAACCATAATCGTTTGGTGTTACACCCGTGAGGGTTGCACAGGTAGAGTTATTAGCACCGTTACCATCAAGAACCGACTGACATAATCCAGCTGAGCCTGCACCAAATAAGCCGCTTAACAAACCAAGAGATACATTAGGTGCACCTAAATCTGTCGCATCGCCTATATTGTTATAAATCCCTAAAGCACGTTGTAATGGCAGTTCAGTGTCATCGTTACCACCATGAACTTTGAACAATAACTCAACATTATCCGTTGGCTGATATAAATACTGTACTCTTAAGCCCCAGCGTTCTGCCTCACCATGATGTACCTCATTAGGAATACTGTAGTAATCTTTGTCACCACTTGAATCCATTCGTCCTGAGACTCTCATAGCGGATTTATCTGAAACAGGCACATTAACACCAAATTCAAGTTCTTTTGTTGAATAGCTACCGATACCTAAATCAACATAGCCGGCAAAATCACCATCTACCTCTGGCTTAGCAGAAATAATTTGTATCGCACCACCAATAGTATTTCGGCCATAAAGCCCCCCCTGCGGTCCCATAAGAACTTCAAGACGTTCTAAGTCGTACATAGAAAACTCAGCAGAAGCAATTGAGGTTTGGTAAACCTCATCAATGAAAAATGAATTGGTTGGTGAGTCGTTAATTCTAACATTCTGTAAACCAACGCCTCGCATAATAACTACGGGGACACCACCACCACCGACATTTCTAACCGCGAAATTAGGCATGACCTTATCAATATCTGTTGGGTTGTGAATGCCCTGTTCACGTAGCTCATCACCATTAAATGCGGTTAACGCAATACCAACTTCTTGACTACTTTGAATGCGTTTTTGTGAGGTAACCTCTATCTTCTCAATACCGGTGTACTCAACAATCTTTTGTTTTTCTTGTGCCGCTTGCGCCGTTACTGCTGAACAAAGCCCAAATGATATTGCCATTGCTAGCTTAGTTTTTTGCCATTTTATCTGTGCTACCCTCATAATCTTTCACCTTTTAATTGATGTTATAGTTTTTATTTTTATTTTAGTTTTAGTTTTAGTTTTAGTTTATGCCTACAGTGCTTACTTTTTAGTGCTTACAATACCTAACGCTGTTAGTTTTCTTTTTACTATCCCAACTGTTTTTAACTAAATTTTTACTGTTACCAACAAGTACATGTTTGGCGACTTTTTTAGTTGGGGTATAGGGGAAGTCGTCGACAAACTCGATATAGCGTGGCACTTTAAAAGCCGCTAATCGTGCTTGACAGTGCTTAATTATTTGCTCTGGTGTTAACGTTTTACTTAGCTCTCTAAATAAAATATATGCTTTAACTTCCTCACCTCGATAATCATCTGGCACAGCAACAACAGCTGCTTGTTCAATTAGAGGATGCAACGAAAGTGCGTGTTCCACTTCCATTGCCGAAATGTTTTCACTGGAACGTCGAATCATATCTTTAAAGCGACCAATAATTTTAAAGTAACCTTTTTTGGTTTGAATAAACTTGTCACCCGTTCTAAACCAGCCATCAACAAAAGATTCGCTATTGGCTTCTGGCTTATTGTAATACCCATTAAAAATGCCATCCCCTTTGATCCAAAGTTCACCGGGTTCATTTCTAGCGGCTTCTTCACCGTTTTCTAACATAACTTTACATTGACGAAATGGTGTCATTAATCCACAAGTATCCAGTACATCAACATCGGTTATTTCATCGGGTACAATTAAACCAGGACCTATTTCAGTCATGCCATAAGCGTTACTAACTTTGATGCCAAAGCGTTGTTGTAACTGCTCGATATTTTCTGCACTAGCTCCACCAATAAAGAGCTTTTTCAGTGGTAAGTTCACATCATCCGGCGATGCTTTTTGGCTAAGCAATGGTCGAGGGATCCATGCCATGTCAATGTCATAACATTTAATACGGTCAATAAATTTTGATGCAGACAATCGTCCTGCAACGTTCAAACGTGCACCACAATGTAAAGCCATGACTAATTGCCATTGCGGATCCATATAATAAAAGGAGTGGTCTGTTAGAATATTGTTAATTGAATAAGGCAACATTGAATCAACAACACAGCCGAGTAAAATCCAATACGTATATTGAATATTAAGTAAATCATCATTATGCAAAGGCCAATCCGGCATAAAATCATCCTGACCTGACTCTGAAACATGGTGCCAATGATGAAAGACGCTACCTTGGTAATTAGCTACAATAATCTGATTAGCACCAATGGTTGCAGGTTTTGCTTTCATGTCATCGAATACAGCTAAAAATTTATTCTCAGTAATGATAAATTCACTATCACTGTCATTGATCAAATAATCTAGCTCTTTGCCTGTATATGTAGTGTTCACTGGCACCATCACTGCACCTAACACAGCAAGCGCTAGCCAAGTTACCGGAAACTCAATACGGTTACTCATCATAACTGCAACATGAGAACCCTTTTTCACACCAATAAGTGTTAAACCATGGGCTAAATGATAAACACTGTCATGTAATTCACTAAAGGTTAGCTGCATACCAACGCCCTTTTCCGAGGCTTGCTCAAAAAAGTTAATGGCTGTTTTATCACCATGATTTTTATTGGCTAAAGCTAATAATTCTCGAAAATTTTCTGGAAAAGCTATGCTAGTTTCTACATGTTTTTTCCTGACAAAATACGCTTCTAGTTCAGATTCAAATGACATTAGCTGGTACCCTTTTCATTGGAGACTTTATTTTTCAAATCTCCGATTGCGGTATTTCCCGCAGCTAAATGCAGTTTCCTTTGGTTTATGTATTGCTGGCTTGCATGCTCAAGTGCACTTGAACGAGAAAGCTCAGTGCCTCGATGTAACCCATCTAATTCAGTTTCTATGGCAATCAATGGATGGCTAGCAATTTTTTTAGCAATTTCCATCGCCCGTGAAAAACACTCAATATCTTTGGTCACTTCATTAACAATGAAATATTCTTTTGCTTGTTCAGCACCAATTTTTTCACCCGTTAAGGCTAGATAAGCAGCATGCACCGAGGGAATTTGTATACCTAAACGTGTAGCACCACTAATGCCTCCCATGCCATAGGCTATTTCAGGAAAACCTAAACGAGCACTTTCACCCGCAATACGAATATCAGTCAACAACAAGCTGTAGACAATTCCCTGTCCTAAACACCAGCCGTTAATGGCACTGATCATCGGTTTAGTTCGACGTTGATTGATAAGTAATTCATCCCAACGAGGGTTTTCTCTTGATTTAATCGCAGTATCAGATTCTTTTAAATCATCACCTGCACTAAAATTCCCTCCTGCTCCCGTTAATATGGCAACTTTTGCATTATCATCATGCAAAAATTTCAAGTAACTACGATAAAATTGTTCGTGCATTTCCATGGTAAAAAGGTTTAACTTGCCATTCTCTATGGTGAATACAGCAATGTTTCCTTCAAGGTGGTATTTAACAGGCATAACTAAAAACCTCAGATAATATTTGATATAAAAGGGAAAATTAATAAGTAAATTAATAAGTGATTTATTTAACAGGTTCAGGTATTGACGAACTACTCTGTAAGTTAACATCAACATTACGTAACAAAGGTTGCGTCGCCGTTGCTTGGTTATAAGTTAAGTGACTCACAAACCACATGGCTAAACTACTCGATACTAACGCTAATAAAATAGGTTCTACACCTTCAGGTAAGTAACCTTGCGTTTTTGCTGCAAAACTTGATAACTGCACGACAGCGCCAGTAATGGCAGAAATTAAGGCGGCGCTACTGGTCGCTTTTTTATAGAACAAAGCAGCCATGACTGGCACAAATAATCCGGAAACAAAGATAGCTAATGAAAGCATCATCACTTCAAAAATATTACTTTTTTGCAGGGCAAAAATAAGACCGAATATACCGACAACCAAGACTGTTATTCTAGTAATCAGTAGCTGTTTTTTGTCTGATATTTCAGGTTTTAATACTTTGAATAAATCAGTACTTACCGTGGTGCCCGTCACCAGTAATGCTGAATCAGCCGTAGAAATAATAATGCCCATTATTGCGGCTAAGCAGATGCCTTTAACTAGGGGTGGCATGTGGTTCATGACCAAAGTAGGAATAACACTATCCCGGTGGGCCAGATCAGGTAGGGTATTAAAAGCAATAACACCTAAAGTAACGACCACCAAACTCCAGAACATAAAAATAACTGCCGTAGCCAAGAATGCAGGCTTTAAGTTGGCGGTATTTTTTGAAGCAGCCACCCGTTGCCAAATAGAAGGGTCAATTAAGACAAAAGCAAAATAGATAGGGAAAAATGAAAGTACATAACCCCAGTGCATACCGCCTAACCAATCTACTGCTGGCGAAACTAAAGCGCTACTCAGTTGGTCGCCTAAATCTATAGATAAAAACAGTGGCAGTAACAAACCTCCACCAATGAGCATAATAATAGTTTGAAATAAGTCGTTATAAGCGACTGCAAGTAAACCACCAACTAAGGTGTATATAACAATCACTAAGGTAGCGATAATTACAGCATGTTCAAAGGTAATACCAAAATCAGAAAATACTGCTTCGGCAGTTAAACCAATAGCAATTAATTGTGCGCCAAACAAAGCAATAACAGCGAGTACCAAAACTACGGCAGAAATAACGCGCATGGTTTTACCGTAACGGCGTTCCAGTGCCCCAGGAATGGTATCAATTTTAGCCTGTTGCAATTTAGGGGCTAAAAAACACAGTACGATATAACCTAAAATATAAGCAACACTGGCAATTAATATCGCGTACCCTACTTCGTAAGCTTTACCTGCTTTACCGAAGGTTGCTGCCGCTCCGATGGCTGAGCCAACTAAAGTCCCTAACAATACCGGCATGCTCAAAGAGCGACCTGCGACCATATAATCTTCAGAGTTTTTTACCTTGCTACCCGCATAAATACCTATGCCAACTAACACACAAAAATATACAGCTATCACTACTAAATCGATAAAATCCATCAATACACCTTAAACTGTTACAAGCTACTTATTGTTATGACTCGTACGTATTTTTCCGTACAATTTCAAAATATGAACAAGTGTTCGCATTTGATTTTAAAGTATATTAACATTATCAAACAAAAGTCAACAATAAATAACACAATATAAAATACGCTTATTTTTCAACAAACTATTTTAATTAAAAACAAATAAAGTTAAAAAAAAGTGTCATGTATAACAATTATTCTAGTAAATAAAAATGATATCGTTACAAACTATTTATAAAATAGTTATAAAATAAAGAGACAATCGCCCCTAATAATTGTTTTTATTTTGTGTCACAAATTGAATTATTAATATTTTGAAATGGGTACGCAGCAGTTCAAATTAAGGTTAGAAACCTACCTCTCTTTGTACCCTATTAAGTATTGGGAGTATAAAATTCATGTCCGCTGAATAACTGGGAAGTTGAACTACTATTAGGGAGAGTAACTTCAGGAATGCAGTTGCCCCCTTCATTAGCGATCAAAACCGCTAACTCATCTGTTCTTTATGGGTGACTGATTGAGGTTTTTACCGATAACACCTTTAGATCATTACGCTGATACGAGCTTTTTTTTACTTTTACTTAATGCCGTAACACTTGAACCAATAACTAAAATCACCGCACCGATGATGCTCATAGTATTTAGTGGTTCATTAACAATTGCTCCGGGTAAAATGTAATTGGTTATCTGCATAAAAATTAACGTTAATAACGGTGTTATTGCTAAGGTTGCACTCACACGAGATGCTTCCCAATGCTCAAGAGCTTCGGCAAAAGCGCCATAGGCCACCAACGTATTAGCGCCACAAAATAGTAACAATATCCAGCCAATGGTATCTAACTCTAAGACCAACGATGGTACAGATGAGGGTAAAAATACCAAAGTTCCCGCTAAATAAATGAGTATCATAATTTCTTCTGAGGCAAAATATTTCAATAATTGTTTCTGGGCTAAGGCATAAATGGCCCAAAGAATTGCCGCAAGAATAATAAAGAATAAACCTAGAGCATAGTCACCATGAAAATTAAGTAATTGCTCAAAACGTTGATTAAAAAATAACAGTAATCCTAAAAAGAAGGTTAATAAACCCACTTGTTGCTTGGCGTTAAATGATTCTTTGAAAACACAAACACCACCGATGAGTAATAACATTGGGGCTATTTGAATCATAACCTGCGTACTTTCTGGCGAGGTAAAATTCAGTCCCATCATATATAAAATGTAATTTGCTAATAAACCAAATATTGTCAGTGCCATTAACACCAATATTCGTTTGTTTTTTAGTGTCGATAATGAAGGTAAACGCTTGGTGAGTATTAGGTACCCGCCTAAAAATATTGCAGCTATAAGGAAGCGAAACCACGTAATGGTATTTACATCCATATATTGTAATAGCCCTTTGAGCGCAATTGGTAAAACGCCCCATAAGATGGCCGTAGTAAGAGATAAAAACAAACCCAGTCGCCATCGACCACTAATTTCATGCATAGGAAAAAACTCTGTTAACAATGCTAAAATTAGCATTGTTTTAAAAATGAGGATTATCTAGAAACTAGTTACCAAAAGCTATTATTATTAAGCGTTGTTTGCATTTAAAATGGTATCGTCATTATTTTTATCAGCGATGAAGCCTAATGATGTTATCTGAGTATATTGCGCTGTATTACTTAGCGCTGAAATCACTTAATTACGTAGCGGTTAAAAATGCAGAAAAACTTACGATTAACGTTAAAAACATTTTCAATTAATTCTCCTTAGAAGTGTTTTTTATATTGTTTGTAAACATCTTTGTTTTCACCAAAAAGCTCAAGTAAGTCTATGTTAAAAAAGAAGCTACCATTGTCATCACTTCTGTGAACATAACCCAAGCTGTATTTATTTTTAATATGAAAAGTTAAACCATGCCCGACTGCGTCAGTCTCTTGTCTATCGTTATAAATACTCGTCACAGAGACGCCAAAGCCTTTATTCCACCAATTTATTCCAGCCCACTCTAGGGCTAAACTTACATCATTTTTATCACCTTTTTCGAGTTCGTCTATATGCTCGAAAACAAGTGATGGGCGGAGTAAAAATGCTTGCCATGGTGGTGGTCCAACTAAGTCTGTGCCATTAAAGTAATCTGATTGGAGAGTTGTTGTTGCCCAGACGTCTAGCGGGGTTTGATATCTAGCTTCTTTAATAAATTTTTTCCAATCAGTTTGAAGCTCTCCTAGTAATTTTCCATTTTTCTTTGCAATGGCGTCGTTTAACAAAGTAAAGGCGGGGTTAAAAGCAGATTCTAAATTGTCTGATGCGTCTCTACAGCTCATTTTAAATGATGTTTCTTTACATTTTTCTTCTTGAGCTGCTCCAAGCGTCCATACAAGATTATTTGCATTATCAGGAGGGAGTTTCACTCTCATAATAAATTGCTTGTTACCATCGGCATCACGCTTAGTTTCATCCGGAACAAACCTTATAGGGTTCACGTAATCTAATTTCAGAGCATAATTCTTAAGTTGGCTTTCCCATTGTTCCGTAATGGCATTCACGCCTGGAAATAAGCTTTCAGGGTAAGTCGATTGAATAGTAGTTGTCGCAAGATCAGCATAGTTAAACAAGGCTTGTTCAAATGCGAGAATATCTTCTTCATCAACAAGCAAAGCATGCTTACAGAGTATTGGACCAACTTTTACCGACAGTATTTTTAGCGACTCATGTGTTGTTTGAAAATTGTCTAAAACGCCTACCGGATATTCACATTTAATTTTATTTTTTTCTTCATCTGCAAATGCGTTTATTGAAGCAAACGCAATCAAAAAAGCGAGAATATATGTATTTTTCATTTTGTTTTCCTTAACTTATTACGCTTGGTCTAACATTGTCTGTAACTTATTCTTAAAAGTGTCCGCAGATTTAGCTAAATCTAAAATTGCCTCTACCTTGCCGATAGTTTCATCGTCTGGATGCCTTAGATCTTCAAAAGCATCTTTAAGCTCTTCGTAGCTGTAGTTAATGCTTGTCAATGCGTGTGCAGCAACCCCTTGTTTGTATTGTGTATTTGATACAGAAACACCCAATACATTTGAAAAGAATGCATCAGCAACTTCTGGAGCCGCCATGTATTCTTTTAAGTCATGAGTATTAACTTCTCTGACCGTTTTTACGTTTATATGCCGACCTCCATTTTCGATAGGCCGTTGGTATTTTTTAATCCAAGTAAAGGGATCGAATTCATTACGCACATTAAAAAGTAGATCGGTACACCCTCCACCATCTGAATTCACAATGGAGTGATTAGGATCTGCAATATCATTTAATATATTAAGAAGGCGAGAAACATTTGCCACCATCCACAGCGAATCTATTTGAAAACGATCCGTATCTAATTGAGGCACTGCAGAGGTAATATCAGTATCCTTTCTGAATAATTTAGCTAAAGTGTCATGCAAAACAGCGGTACCTAAGCTATGAGCGATTATATGAAGGTCTCTATTCCCTAGGCCACGCTCTATCATTCGATCATTTATATTTTTAGCGAGATCAACTCTAATTTTTTCTCCCCAAAACATCATGCCGTAGTAAATAACGTCCATCCAATGAGTATAAAACATTTGTTCTTCATCAAAGTCAGCAAAGAGCTCTATGAGTTTGCCTGCTGTTTTTTCACCAAGCCCGCGCCCTTGAAGTAAAGATATATGCTTAATTATATCTCCCGCTTTTTCCGCATCTTTAAGCCGGATTTCATCAAGGAAATCGGAGTAATTAAACTGGAAGAATTCGACTTTATCCTTGATATCAAAATCAGCTAAACCAAAATTTTTAGCGGCTTGATTTAAACCTTCAGCAATTATTTTTTTTGTTTCACCAGGTTTGTGAGTCCCCATTCCATGTATAACCAATACCATCGGTTTATTCACTTGTTAACTCCATTTATGTAATTGAATGAACTTTTTATACAACAATAGTAGGAGCCGAATGTTTTTTAATCAACAATAAAAAAGGAAGTTATTTATACCCGTAATCATTCAACATGCTCGATTTAGAGTGCGTGAGCAATTTCAATACAAGGCGCACCTTTGTAGTCATGGTTATTCCCTTACAAGAAGGTGAAACGACGTAGTGATCTTGCTCAAGCGCTTCTTTTATGGGGCTAAAAACGATTTATACTTCGTTATTGATTTTGTTAATGGAGCAACCATTATCTGCAATCAATGCCTTGCCTAAAGACTTTTCTAATTCCAGCTGAAATCTGCATTTTCAGGTAGCTTGGGTATAGATTAGTTAAATTCGAACACTTCAATACAAAACCGAACGCAGGTTAATGTTCCTTCCTAACAACAAAAAACTAACCAACTGATAAATAAAGACAAAAATAAAATTTAATTGTTGGCATAGAACTTCCAATGTACTAATTAGTTCACAAATAACAAATGTTTAAACAAAATTTACTTAGCATGTTTAACAAATAAGTTTTGTGAAAAACACTTTAATAAATAACTTATAAATGAAGGCTTCGATTTTGAAAAAAATAATTACTTTTCTATCTGTTCTACTTTTAGTTGTACCCTCTGTGTCTGCACAAATCAGTACTGTCGATAGAGTCAACATTGACAAGCAAGTGCAGCAGTTTATGGCCCAAGAAGATATCCCTGCATTAGCTATCGGTATTATTCAAAACGGCAAAATTACCTTTACGTCAGCCCATGGGGTAATTGATAGAAAAAATAAACAAGCAATCAACCAAAAGACAATTTTTCAAATCGGTTCACATTCAAAACCACTAACCAGCATTATCACTTTAGAGCTTATTAACGAAGGTAAATTGAATCTTTCTGATCGGGTTATTGATCATTTACCTGGAGTATTTCCTCAAGCGTCTATTGCTGAGTTTGAATCATTAACAATCGAGCATCTAATGGTGCATCGTTCGGGTTTACCTACCTACCCTAAAAATGTCACTAGAATTGATGGTGATGCATTTTTAGGTGGCTACAGCGAAGCAATGTTATTGGAAGCATTGAGCACAATCGAATTAAGATTTGCACCCGATGAAAAATGGCGCTATTCAAATTTTAACTATGCCGTTCTTGGTTATATCCTTAGCAAAATAACCAATAAAAGTTACTCACAATTAGTTAAAGAGTATATTGCGGGTAAATACGAGCTATCAGATACCTTGGTTAATTTATCTGATGAGCAAAAAAACACGGAGCTGGCAACACCTTACAGAAAGGATAATCGACAAGTTGTTACTCAGCCTTGGGATATGGGCTTACTTACCCCCCATGGTGGCGTTTACTCAACCATTGATGATTTAGCTCACCTTATGGAGCTGCAAATGGCAGCTTACCGTAAATATAACAAAAGTGGCGTAACGTCACCGCTAATTTCAACTCAAATAAAATATGATACCGACTTTACCCAAGGTGGTGAAAAATACCAAGGATTCAGTTATGGCCTTGGCATGATTGAGGTAACACCTGAATTTCCTATGCATGATGAGACGGTGCTTTATCATGGCGGTGATCTTGATGGCTTTGGTAGTGAATATAGATTTTCGCCAGAGCATGGTGTAGGTGTGGTCATGCTTACATCAAGTGGTGGCAGAAAGTTTATTCGCTTCGCCATGACAATTATGGATGAATTGTTGGCCAATGCCGTTAACAATCAGAAAATAAACCAAGGCAAGGCGCTTGATTGAGTAATAGCTGCCTTAGGGTATTTTAGCCAGCGTAACAAAGCAATTGTAGATATAGGCAAGGAAATTTTCACTGTTATTGGCTACTGAATATCTAGGTATGTATGCCACACCTAGTTATATCGAAAAATCAATGCAATAGAAAAGTCAGTTAGTGCCTCAGGTTTTGAGGCACTACAGAAGATATGTCACGAACTTCTAAACTTAGATATTAATCACAGCCATTTTATCCTGAGACATATCGTGCATGGTATAGGCAATACCGCCAGTATTATAACCCGACTGTTTGCGCCCCGCGAAAGGCATCCAATCAACACGGAAAGCGGTATGGTCATTCACCATTACCGCGCTAGCCTCTAATTCGCGTATGGCCTTCATTGCCACATCAATATTTTTTGTGAATACCGACGCTTGAAAAGCATATTCCAACGAATTAGCTTGAGCAATGGCTTGGTCAATATCATCATAACCATAAACACACACCACAGGGCCAAAAATCTCCATGATAGATACTTTGGCATCAACGGGCGGCTCAAGCAGTACCGTTGGCGCATAGGTAGTTTCACCCAATCGTTTACCGCCCGTAACAAGTATTGCGCCTGCTGCCACCGCTTCATCAACCCAACTTTCAACGCGGTCAACTTCTTTAGGACGAATAAGCGGCCCACATTCAGTAAATTCATCAATGGCGTTACCCACAATAAGTTTTGCTGCGCCATCAGCCAGCAGTTGTGCGATAGCCTTGGCTTTATCTCTAGGGGCAAAAATACGTTGTACCGATACACACACTTGTCCCGAATGATAAAAACCACCTTTGAGTAAACTTGGGATCATCGCCTCAATATCGGCACTTTCTTCAATAATAACGGGGGCAACGCCACCATGCTCTAGTGCACAACGCGTACCGGGTGCTAACTTAGAACGCAACATCCAACCAATTTGAGCTGAACCTATAAAACTAAAAAAAGCCACACGAGGGTCAGTGATCATTTTTTCAGAGGTAGGAATATCACACGCTACAAAACGGCACCACTGTGGCGGTAATCCCGCTTCATGCAAAATATCAACAAATGCCTTACAGGATAATGGTGTATCTCGTGCCGGCTTAACTAATACAGGGCAACCCGCAGCAACGGCTGGCGCAACTTGATGCACAATTAAATTTAACGGATGGTTAAATGCTGAGACGGCAACCACAACTCCGATAGGCTCCTTGGTGGTATAGGCTATTCTGCCCGCACCCGCTTGGGTTAAGTCCATTGGTATTTGAGTACCAGTTAATTTAGATATTTCTTTTGCGCAAAGCTCTACGCCATCAATGGCTCTGCTGACTTCCACTCGCGCATCGACCAGCGGTTTACCCCCTTCATTCGCGATTAAAAATGCCAACTCATCGGCTCTTTGTGAAATCAATACCGCTGTTTTTTTGAGAATGCTGACACGCTCAAATGCAGGAATCCACTGATTGCAGTCCTTAAACAGTTGATGAGCCGTTGATAAATATTTATCAACATCATCCCACATGACTGTTGCTATAGACCCTATGTAAGCTTGATCATAAGGGTTAACAACGTCGAGTGTTTCAGGTACCTTGTTTTCTTCAGATACATTGCTTTTTTTTGAAGTGACCATAATGTTGCTCTTTAATAAGTAGAAAGTCGCTTGTTAACAAGCGGTATCGAAATAATAGCGTTATATCAAACAAACCTTTTTCGCCAACTCGTCAATTAAAACTTTTTGATTTTCAGAGTAATCTACGGGTAATTCAACAAGATGAACGCCACCAGCTGAAAATGCTTTTTCATAAGTAGGAGTAATATCTTCAGCACACGTGACTCTATGCCCTGTTGCACCATAACTTTCTGCGTATTTAACAAAGTCAGGATTATTAAATTCTAATCCCCAATCAGCAAACCCCGCACTGGCTTGCTTCCAACGGATCATGCCGTAAGAATTATCATTTAACACGGTAACCACTAAATTTAATCCTAGTCGAATGGCGGTTTCTAATTCTTGCGAATTCATCATAAAACCACCATCACCACAGATGGCCATTACCCGTTGATTCGGGTTTAACATGGCAGCCATCATGCCCGAGGGTAGCCCTGCTCCCATAGTGGCAAGAGCATTATCAAGCAATACGGTATTGGGTTGATAAGCTTTATAATTCCGCGCAAACCAAAGTTTATAAATGCCATTATCCAAAGCGATAATATCTTTATCACCCATAATTTTTCGAATATCGGCAACAAAACGTTGTGGAATAATAGGAAAACGCGCATCGTCTGCCCCTTCTTTAATATGAACATCAATGGCGAGTTTTATCATTTCAAAATAGCTTCGATCAAACTCAACCTCTCCCCCAAGCTTATCTTTTAAAGCATCAACAGAAGCGGCGAGATCGCCAATGATTTCTAGTTGTGGAAAATAGACTTGATCAACTTGCGCAGATTTATAATTAACATGAATAACCTTCTTGCCACCCTCTTCCATAAAAAATGGCGGTTTTTCAATAACATCATGCCCAATGTTAATAATTAAATCTGAACGTTCAATAGCACAATGCAAATAATCGCCAGCCGATAATGCCGCCGTACCTAAAAATAGACTCGAGCGTTCATCGACAACTCCTTTACCCATTTGCGTGACAAAAAACGGAATACGGGTTGAATGAACAAAGTCACACATTGCTGCTCGAACATTTTGACGATTAGCGCCTGCACCAATTAATATTAACGGCATTTTGGCAGCCTTTATTAACGTAACGGCTTCATCTAGCGGCACATCATTAGGACTAGCATAATAGCGCTTATGTGGTGTCATTACACTTTCAGTACAGTCTTCTGCCGCTATATCTTCAGGTAACTCTAACAGCACCGCTCCGGGTCGCTCTTCTTCTGAAAGGCGGAACGCTTCACGCACCAATGAGGGAATAGTATCACCGTGTACTATTTGTTTAGACATCTTACAAATAGGCGCAAACAAACCAACTACATCAATAATTTGAAACTGGCCCTGTTTCGACTTTTTAATTGGCTTTTGTCCAGTAATCATCAGTAAAGGCATGCCGCCTAAGTGCGCATAAGCTGCAGGGGTAGACAAATTTGTTGCCCCAGGACCCAGCGTTGCCATGCAAACTCCCGTTTTACCGGTAAGGCGACCATAGGTAGCGGCCATAAATCCAGCGCCTTGTTCATGGCGAGTTAACACGAGTTTAATGCTAGACTTGCGCAAGGATTCAACCATATCCAAGTTCTCTTCCCCTGGTACAGCAAAAATGTGCTTTACCCCTTCAGCCTCCAATGCTTGCACAAATAAATCCGACGCTTTTATCTTATTATCACTCATAATTTTCCCCTCATCAGCCTATACATAGCTCATAAAAAAACCATAAAAGCTCTATAACAGAGCTTTTAAAAAGAATATTCACTAGGGTCTGTTGATCTTACGCGGTTAAATTTTGTTCGAGATAAAAGCGTTTTAATCGCGGCGAGTAGTGTGTAGCCTAGTCACTCTAAGCAAATACTACTCAACAAAGAGTAAAACGCTTTTAGCCGAATCCTTCGGACAGCGTTTGTTGGTCATTTTTACGGCGTTATCGCCTTTTGATGTGGAACAACCACATGACAAAGGCTCTGCCTTGTATAAACACCCAGCAAATCGCTGCAAAAACAATCTCGAAAGTTCAACAGACCCTAAATTATTCAATCATTAATCTGGGGTATATACCTACACTAAGATTCTAGACCATAGAAAAAATGCTTCCATTAATATAGGTATTTAAGCGTTATATTTAAGGCAAATATTCATCAAACTCGTATCCTTTGCACAATAAAAAACGCCCAAAGAGGCGTTTAAACTAATGAATTTTACAAAAACCACATCACGATCATTTTGAGTTATTGAACACGCTATTTATCAAAATCGTTCCATTAATTAACATCAAATGTTCTTACGCCTTTAGCATTCAAGTCATTTTCCCATATCTCATATCTTGGATTTTTCATATCATCAAAATACCAGATAGCCATCACCAAACGGTTCTTATCGTTTGCAACGGTTAATGTGCCAGCGTAGTCACTTTCAATAGAGGTACGTAACAAGCAACTGTTATAATTTACTTTAATACCCTCTTCCCCATCAGTAAAATCGGTACAAATTGATAAATAAGCATTACGATCACCGTCATTTTTGTAACTTACCGCTAAGGCATATTCTGGCTTAAGAAGAAATTTTCTTGAGACAATAAGCTCAGCCGTTGAATCATAAATAGCATTAGGATCTGGCTCTACAATATTGGTTACAACAGGTGGTTCAACCACGGCGACAACAGGCTCTTCAACTACTGCTACAGCAGGATCAGGAGTCGAAGAATCATCACTTCCTCCGCCACAGCCCACCATTAATAAACAAATGATAAATATTGAAGTATTGTTAGTAAGTTTCATGGTCTTTTCCTTATTGTTTAAACACGTTGTTAGTAGCGCTATTTTCAACCGTGAACCAATCTATATTTGATGCACCTGAAGAAGTAACAAAGCTATGAAAGTTTGGATAAGCATGTTTAATATCCATATACTCTACTGGGTGCTCCCACTCATACGGAATATTAATAGCCCACGGCATACCGTTAGCATTAATAAAGTACTCTCCAATACCAGCATTTGAAACATCGTCACCACGACCTAGAAAATTCGCTTGAAAGGCGTCCGTCGGTGCTTGATTTTTAAGGTGAATCTCAAATCGTCTTCCCGGCGCTTCACCAAATACGTAACTTCTTTCGTGTCCTTCAGCAGCGAAAATAAAGGGATCATATGGGAAATCAGCCACTTCAGCTTTGTTTACATTCGCTTCCATAGGAATTTCCAATGAAAATGTCATCTGAATGTTTGAGCCACAACCGGCTTCTGTTCGATAATACTTACAGTTTTCGCCAGCGGTAACAAAATCCAATAGATCATTGGCAATAATAAAAATGGCTTCATCCTGACCAGTTTCAAGTGGTGTAACACTTTGTTCAACACCATTAATTTTGAAACTTAAACGACCAGTATCCACTTGGCTACGCAGTAGACCGGGCAATCGAAAGGCAAAACCATTATGGTAAGACGCCCCAAGGGCGATGGTTTCCCCTTCGATTTTCACGCGCATTAACGTCCCTTCTACGTGGTAAGATGAAAGACGATAACGTAAAACCAGATCATTCATATCGTAATCACCCTCCAGCGGCCAATTATCTTCGAACGCCAGCGTTGCCCAACCATTAGCAGAAGGATAATAAGTAGCCGTTACGTTTTGCTCCGCAATATCAATGGCATAATCTTCTACTTCGCCATCAGAAACACCACCAATAGGAGATAACGATTCTTCAGAGCTTAATCTAAATCGCGCCCAAGTCGAGCCTGCTTCACTCCATGTTGGTACGTCGTAAGCGACAACGTTACTGCCCGAACTCACTGCCTCTGCCGTTATAATTTGCTCATCAGCATCAAACTCTCCGTCTTTGTCAGAATCGATCCAAGCATTTACAAACCCATCTGCTGAAGAGGTGATCTCAACAATCGCTGTTTTACCTGCTTCAACACCAGTTACAAAATTAATACCATCATTGTCGTTTTCGCCAGTACCATTATCAGCGTAAGCATTCGGCTCAGTCAGTACTGTTTCACCTAAGAATAAGATACCGTCGCCTACATCATGGCGCGCACCATTATTATTTATACTAGAGCCGTAAGAATCAGGCGCATCACCAAAATCAGTTGTTGGATCGTCTTGAGAAATAATAGGGGCAAGCGCACAACGTGCGCCATCGTTATTACTAGAAGCAGGGCCATTTGCAAAAAATTCAGCAACAGGGTAATTCCAATTGGTATTGACTCTAAAAATTTTACCGTCATTGTTTCGACTGATATATAAGTTACCAGTCACATCAAAATAAACCGCACCAAATACGCCGTCCTCTCCCACGTTACTAAGCTTTACTGAAGTCCCCGCTTCAACATCAATTTTCCAAAGGTTACCCCAGCGATCAACCGCGTAAGCAAAGCCGTTATCTGGATGAAAGGCCAAATCATAAATAGCTAGATTGAGGGTTGTGCCGTTAACGATTTTTTCCAATTGCAAATAATCATCGCTGCCTTCATCTAATGAAACGCGATACAAACCATAATTGCCACCGGGGCGATATAAATAATAAACGTCTTCTACAACCGCAATATCACCCACATAAAAACCTTTATCAGGGATATTAGCTAGCGGTATTGGGTCTACCTGAAAATCTGCACCAATACGTACAATAGTGCCGTAGTAGTAATTAAACGCGTATAAATAACGGTCATGAACACTAAATGCCAGTGCATTCATCTTTTGCTGGTTCCAGTCAACAGGTGACGATTTCTCATAAAACCCAGTAGCGAGCTGAACACTATATAAGTTTGCTAACTTGTCCTGAATTAAAAAGGCTTCTGCTGGGCACTCAGTAAAAGGTTGTGCCTGTAAGCCAACGTTGGTCATAGCTATGGCTAGAATAGTCGCTTTAACTGTTTTTTTTCTGACTGAATTTAACATAGTGAATTTTACCCCTACATAAAACTTATTGCTGCTATGTAGTAGTTAGCAAAAAACGAACCAACATAAATATCAGTTTAATTCAATAACTTAACTTGACGCTATCTGTTCGTTAATTAGAAAGAAGCTGATAATTCGCGGTATGAAAATGTAAAGTTGCAAAATGAAACAACTAATCAGCATATGAATCGAGTTAATATAAGCGTCCACATCGCTTTTTTCTCAATAATACTAGCCAACAATGATGATGACAGAACAGACAAAACTGACAAAACTAAGCAACTTGGGCAACTTCACTCACAAAACCTTCCCGTTATTAAAAGCGTTAACACAGTTAACTCTCCTGAGTTTTTACTTGTTTGGCTTTACTGCGCAATCACAAACCAATGTGAGCGGACCGTTAACCGCAGAAGCATTTAGCGAGCTTCATCAGTGTGATAAAAAGTTTGAGTATGATGTTTACTTTCTTGGCGGAAAAGTTGGTTATTTACACCGGAAAATAAAGTGGGATAACAGCGCAGCGGCTACCAAAGCAACCGTAACATCATACGGTGAAGTCAGCTTCTTGTGGCTTGACTCAACGTATCAGCAACAAAGCACAATGCAATACTTGCCTCAGAACAACCATTTTTTAACGCCGAGTTTTTCACAAAAACTAACGGGTATTAAATCAAGAGAAATGAAAGCTGACATATCAAGTAACGGGCTATCATCAACGGTAACGTTAGATGCTGACGTGTCTCACTACCAACAGAAAGATGAAAATAACAATAACCCACTCTATGACCTTGATACGTTAGGGGCACAAATTCGGCTCAATTTACTACAAGGAAAAACACGTTTTACACTATCTCGCCAAGCAAGTAGCAAGGTTGAAAGTTATCAATTTGAAGTGGCAGGATCTGAAGTGATACATCATGAAAAATGGGGTGAGCTAACAACGAGTAAAGTGGTTGAAGTGGGAGAACATGAAAATATCGTCTTATGGTTTTCGAGCAAACATGACCATCAACTGGTCAAGGCAGAATTGGATATGATATTTTCTCCGGTAGTCTGGTTATCTCACTTTAGTAAACAATGTGATTCCTAGCGAAAAGCTATATTTTTAGGAAGTTTAGGTAGTTTTTCTTTCACTGTGATGAAATTGTGATAACTCAGTGATCAAATAGCGATATCAGTCATTTATACTTTAGGTAAGTTTAATAAATCAATCGCTCTTCACTGGTTGAATCAGGATAAAATTATGAAAAATATATTGTTCATCATAGCGCTCGCATTAATCTCGGTACTTACATTTTATACTGTGACACCAAATTCCACCGAGTATTCAACGACAAACTCTACTGTTAACTCTACTAAGACGCAAAGTGATATCGAAAAAATGATGCCTCAATCATCAAAATCAACTGACAAAATGCCGGCAACAACGCATTTAGATAGCATAGTACTAGGTGCAGGTTGTTTCTGGGGAGCTGAAAAAAGATATCAGGCCATTCCAGGTGTTGTTGATGCTATATCAGGTTATGCCGATGGTAAAAATGTCAGCGCTAATTATCGAGAAATTACCAAAAGAAAGAATAAATACAATGTAGATAACCATGCAGAAGTGGTTAAAGTTATTTTTAATAGCTCAAAGGTTCGCTTGGAAACTATTTTACAAAGTTACTATGAGGGGCATGATCCAACGCAGCTTAATCGCCAAGGCAATGATATTGGCACGCAATATCGTTCAACTATATTAACGAGTAATAAACAACAAAATGACATCGCACTTAAAGTAACGTCGCAGTATCAACAACGTTTAAATGACGCTGGTTATGGAAAAATTGAAACAAAAATAAGTTCACTTACTGAATTTTTTGAAGCTGAGCAATATCACCAAGATTACTTAACGAAAAATCCAAATGGCTACTGTCCAGATCACTCTACTGGCGTCAAGTTTGATGCTGATGCAAAGAAAACGGGACTGGCCAGTCAAACAATAGATAATACGCCCTTATTAACAGGCAAACATATTGTGGTCATTGAATCAGAAAATTATTGCCCTTATTGTGAGAAATTCAAAAAGAATGTCGTTAATGATTATAAAGGCACGATTGCTATAAACTTTCGCCTAGCAAGCCAGCTTAAAGGGTTAACTATAAAGACTGAAACTTGGGCGACTCCTACTATTATATTTATTGAAGACGGTAAAGAGGTATTTGGTAAACAAGGATACATGAGCCCTGAGTATTTTTATAAAGCATTAGGTGCTTTTAAATTAGGAAGAAGTGAAGCCTTTAATGTCGCTTTCGATGACGGAACTGATGGTCGTTTTTGTAAAGAATATGAAATATTCAAGAACACACCCGATGGCGTTTTTATAGACAAACTTAGTGGCGCACCATTATTTGATACTGATGACCGTTTTAACTCCGCCTCTGGATGGTTATCTTTTACTAAAGCGGTTGATGGTTCAGTTATTGAAAAACCTGATAATCGTTACGGTATGGTGCGCACAGAAATTCGCTCTAAAACGTCTGGTATTCATTTGGGTCACGTATTTCCAGATGGTCCGAATGGACAACCAAGATTTTGTATTAACGCCACGGTATTAGAGTTCAAAGCAAGGTAGTGGCGTTCAAACAACAATAGATATCCTCGTTAATCCAGTAACCCTTACCAGCTTTGCTATACTTAACTGTAGAGACACAAGAGTATAGCAGAGGCAATTATGACAATACTTTCTTTGGTCGTTGGATTATGTGCAATAGCACTTATCATAGGGTATTCGGTTCATGCTTATTATCACTACTTTAAACACTCCGACCACCACATCGATAAGCATCATTAGTTTAACCTATCGCTAGTAATACCTTAGCGAACGCCGTGCATACCCCGCTTTAATAGTGGTGATATCAGTAAAATAACTATGCCTGTACCAATACCAATCCACATTAAAAACTCAAACAGCTGTGTATAAATCATAAGATTTTCACTAACACTAGCAAGCTCTCCACCTTGGGTATCAATGGCCGCTAATTTTCCTAAACGCATGGCCAGCGTTTCAGACAGCGCCGTAGCCAAAAACCACACCCCCATTGATAAACCTACCACACGGTGTATAGCAAGCTTAGTTACTGCCGAAAGACCTACCGGAGAAAGACACAATTCACCCGTAGTATGAATGAGATAAGCTAAAACTAACCACCATAAACTGATTTTCCCGGCCTCATTGGGAAATTGTGCCCCGATAACCAAAACGCCAAAACCTAAACCTGCTTGAATAATACCTAAAGCAAATTTTATCGGAATATTGGGATTTAGCTTAAACTTATCTAACCATACCCACAACGCAGCAAAAGGTAAGGCCAACATAATGATAAAGCCTGCATTGAGAGCGCCAAATTGACCCGCAGTTATCTCAATGCCAGCAATATTTCTCTCAACGACTCTGTCGGCAAATAGCGTCATCGATCCCGCAGCTTGCTCAAACAAGGCCCAAAATACGATGGTAGAACCGATTAACACCATCAACACCAGCATTTGCTGGAACTCTTCCCTGTTGCCTTTTAATGCTGCGTAAGCAATTAGCCCTACACCCGAAACAATCAATAAAACCTGCTGAGCAGCAAAGACTACGGGCTCATGTTGAATAACGAGCCAAAATACCGACAAACTTAAAATAGCCGTTAAATAGATTAAATACTCTCTACTGATCAAACCCCAAACTTTATCTTTCAACACGGCAACATTTGGTGGCTCTGCCAAACCACGTAAATATTTAAGGCCCTTAGTAAACGTCACCAAACCAAACAACATGCCGATGCCCGCAGCACCAAAACCGTAACGCCAGCCATAGGTTTCACCTAAGTAAACACAAATAATAGTGGCGGCAAAAGAGCCAAGATTAATACCCATATAAAAAATGGTAAAACCAGAATCTCGACGAGGATCGTCTTTACTATATAGTTGACCCACTATGGTAGAAATATTAGGTTTTAAAAAGCCAACGCCAACCACAATAAGCGATAGTGCCAAGTAAAAAACATTCAGCGCCGCTAAATCTTGAATTTTAATCGTTTCTGTTAAGAGAGTACCGGCACTAAGTACAGCGCCATTATTCAAAGTGATATCTGCAGTTAAAATGGTACCTGCCGCATATTGAACCGCTTGATGGCCTTCAACAGCCATGAGTAAATGCCCCAAACAGAGTAAGATGCCACCGAATATTACCGACTTTTTCATGCCAAGGTAGCGATCAGCTAACATGCCGCCAATAACAGGCAAGGTGTAAACTAAACCAGCATAGGATCCTAAAACTTCCAAGCCCTCTCCGTCAGAGAATAAATGGTACTTAGTTAAATATAAGAGTAGCAAATACTTCATGCCATAAAATGAAAATCGCTCCCATAGTTCAGTAGCAAAACAAATATACAAACCTTTAGGGTGACCAAATAATTCATCTGTATTGGTTTGATTATCAATATCAATGTCGTTTGCTTTATCCATATATTTGCTATGCCTTGCAACAGGGAAAGTCTTAGAAGAAGTATAGAGTGACTATCAAGCTTATGCTAAGGCATACATTGTTAAGTCAAATAGTTACGCAGAATAATGGAGAAAAAGTGCTGGTGTTCGCGTTTGGTTGAGCTACTAAAATTCACTTATGAATACGTATGTAGGGGGATTGCTAACTACCTTCGCTTACTTTACGCTCAATTTAGTTGCTCATTCAGCAGCCCAAAAAGTTTACAACAATAAAAATAATATAAACGAGGAATGCATGAAATCTACCCCCTTATTGAAAAAGTTCACCCAAGCATCAATCATCGCCAGCTCACTATTATTCAGTCAAGGTTCATACGCTGATACCATACTGCACGCTTTTAACTGGACCTACGATGACGTTGCAACCAAAGCACAAGAAATTGCTGATTTAGGCTACAAAAAAGTGCTTGTTTCGCCAGCATATAAATCCTCAGGCAATCAATGGTGGGCTCGTTATCAGCCACAAGACTTTAGAGTTATTCATAGCCCTTTAGGCGATACCAACGACTTTAAAGATATGGTTAATGCCCTAAAAGCCAAAGGCGTTGAAACCTACGCCGACATCGTATTCAACCATATGGCGAACGAATCATCTCAACGCTCAGATTTAAACTACCCAGGTGCTGCAGTGCTTGCTACTTATGCTGCTGATAGCACTTATTACAATTCAATTAAGTTATTCGGCGATCTACAACAGGGTAGCTATGGTGCAAATGACTTTCACCCAGCCGGATGTATTACTGATTGGGGCAACCCCGGCCATGTACAATATTGGCGACTTTGTGGTGGCAATGGCGATGTTGGCTTACCTGATTTAGACCCAAATAACTGGGTCGTTTCGCAGCAACAAGCTTACTTACAAGCGTTAAAAACGATTGGCGTAACTGGCTTTCGCGTTGATGCAGCGAAACATATGAGCAACTATCACATTAATGCGGTATTTAATAACGACATCAAAAATGGCATTCATGTTTTTGGTGAAATAATTACCTCTGGTGGCGCAGGCGACAATAGCTACGACAGCTTCCTAGCCCCGTATTTAAATGACACTGGCCATGGCGCTTATGACTTCCCATTATTTGCTTCACTGCGCGGTGCACTAGGTTTTGGCGGTTCAATGAACCAACTTGTTGACCCCGCGGCCTATGGACAAGCATTAGCAGCCGACAAAGCGGTAACATTTTCGATTACCCATGATATTCCAACCAACGAAGGTTTTAGGTATCAAATACTGGATGCTACCGATGAGCTTTTAGCTAATGCTTACATTATGGGCCGAGATGGCGGTACGCCGATGATCTACTCAGATCATAACGAAAGTAATGACAACAACCGTTGGTTAGATTTATACAAGCGCTCAGACATTGCTGGCATGGTGAAGTTTCATAACGCTGCACAAGGCCACGGCATGCAAGTGATGAGCTTTAACGATTGTGTGATTTTATTCAAACGTGACCACATTGGTGTGGTGGGTATTAACAAATGTGATAACGGCCAAGATGTTTGGGTAAATACCGCAGAGCACAATTTATGGTGGAATAAAAATTACCGAGATGTAGTTGAAGGTGTTGATGTACAAAACATTAATAGCCAATGGCATAAGTTTTACTTACCAGGACGTAAAGCCAGAATGTGGTTAATGGAATA
>MAAB01001325.1_pt1 | contig 30005 bp, 17 predicted proteins | sample 1115991 | NCBI WGS metagenome assembly MAAB01 (sample SAMN04961124, study PRJNA320927) | seawater metagenome | isolation source: sample BD02T18 sea water enriched with oil for 18 days | place: USA:Gulf of Mexico | collected 2013-07-27
GTTCAAGGAAGATGATACTAAACGAGCCAGCATGGCTGCCAAAAAGAAAATGGCAGGGCTGGACGATGAATATCGTTCAACCCTACTAGAGTCTGGGATTAAAATGCGCTAGCCGTGGTTACTCAGTCTAATTGAATAGGCAATTGAATCGTTATTGTTGAACCTTTACCTAATTCAGATAAAACGTTAATACTACCCTGATGAGACTGAATAACGTCAAATGATACCGACATGCCCAAACCTGTGCCCTCTTTAATGGCTTTAGTCGTAAAAAAAGGTTCAAATATTTTGTCTTGAGTAGATTTATCCATGCCGCAACCGTTATCAGCAATGGTGATAATTAATTCATTATCTACTCTTATTGTCTTAACCGTTATTTGACCATTATAATCGGCTTCATCAGTTTCCATTGCTGTTGCTTTAGCGTTAATTGCTTGGCACGAATTAACAATCAAATTCATAAAGACTTGATTCAGTTTCGAAGGGAAGCAATTAAATAGAGGATCAAATTCAAAATGAGTTGTTATGCTAATATTTCGATATTCGGTGCGAATTAAATATATCGTTGATTGAATCAATTCAGATATTTTGGCCTGTTCTTTATTTAAATGCCCTAAATGTGAAAAAGTCCTTAAGCTATCAACAATACTTTTAATGCGAGTAGTACCTTCATTAGCCGTTTGCACAAGTTCAACTAAATTTTTAAATTGTTTATCAAACGATTGTAATACTTCACTATCTGCAGTATCACCACCAGCTAATTGCTTTAAAAATATTTTCACCTTAGTTATTTCATCAAGCATCATGTATACCGCAGCATAAGTGAAGTTGGTAGGATTATTAATTTCATGAGCAATACTGGCGGTTAGTTTACCAAGGGCTGCCATTTTTTCTGAGTCTACTAATTTTTTTTGAGTATCTTGGAGTGTTTTTAATGCCTCAGTTAGTTCCGATGTTCTTTGGCACACCTTATCCTCTAAATTTGAATTAAGCTCTTTAAGCTTAACCTCATCATTTCTTTTCATTATAGCAATGCTTGATAGATGAATAGCCTTATCAATAAGCTCTTCGTCCCACTTAGTTGGTGATCTGGGTTTAGGGTAGTACATGGCAAAAGTACCGAGTACATCTCCTTCTTTTGACAATATAGGAGTAGACCAACAGGCTGCTAAGTTATACATCTGTGCTAACTTAACATATGGAGTCCATAACGGACTGGTTAATATGTTAGTGACAATAATTGGTTTCTTTAGAAAAGCAGCTGTTCCGCATGAGCCTACGTTTTCGCCAATGATAACTCCATCAATAGCATCACAGTAACCTTTAGGTAAACTAGGAGAGGCAGCATGGTTGAGTGTTTTTTTATCTTTACCTAGTAATAAAAACGAGCACCACATGGGCGAAGCATTTTCAATAAGGCAGGCAATTTTATAGAGAATTTCTGATACTTCATTACTTGAGGTGATCATCTCAAGGATAGTATTCTGATTAGAGAGTAAGGTCTCTAAATTCATTGTATGTGTTTTTTTCATCTGCTTTCCTAAAATACTTTATGTGAAAAAAACAAATTAAAATTTGAGCTGTTTATCTGCAATTGGTTTACGATAAATAACTTGCTGGAGTTCAATAAGATCGACTAAATTTTTCATCACGTTCTCATAAAAGCAATTACCACCTTTAATGAGTTCTGAATAATTGTAGTCTGTATTTTCAAGTAAACTAACCCAAGTATTTCTGCCATTATTCTTTGCAAGATATAGAGCAAGATCAGCAAAGTTTAATGTTTGCTCCCAAGTAAGTGTCTCAAAGTGATTATTAAGAAATGGAAAGCCGGTAATACCAATTGAGCAGGTACAGTTAATTGATTGATTGCAGCCTAAATCAAATACATTGGATTCAACATAACTTCGAATACGTTCGGCTAATAACTCTAAGCCTTCAATAGATTGACCACGTGCCACAATGACAAACTCTTCTCCCCCCCATCGAACTAACCAGTCTGACTCTCTACAACACTTAGTTAAAATCTGAGTAAACTCAACTAAAACATTGTCCCCGGCATCATGACCATAGGTATCATTAACTTTTTTAAAATAATCGATATCAATCATCAAGAACCCTATACTTTCATCTGGATTAGTAGCAAGTTCACGTTTTAATTTTGCAAGCTCTTGTGGTATAAATTTTTTAAGAAAATGTCTATTGTGAGCACCTGTTAGTTGATCCGTTAGGCTGAGTTCTTCTAAAGAAGTTAAGGCTTGGTTAAGTGCTTCATTTTTTTCATGGAGCTCTTCAGTTCGCTCTTCAACAAGCTGCTCTAAGTTGGCAGCATAATTGACTAAGGCTTGGCGCATTTGGTAAGCTTCCACACCTCTTTTAACCGTCATTGAAAGCTCAACCGGATCAAACGGTTTAGTCATAAATTTGTATAACTTTGCTTTATTAATGGCGTCTATGATGACTTGAGTATCGGAATAACCGGTTAAAATAATTCGTATTGTATCTGGCATACGATCTACAATTTTCTCTAAAAACTCGACCCCCGTAACTATAGGCATTCGCTGGTCGGTGATAATTAATTGAATTTTAGTTGGGTCGACCATGTTATCGATTAGCTCGATGGCTTCTGCGCCGTTTAAACCAGTAATAATTTGAAAATGCGCTTCGAGCAATTGACGCAAAACGTTTATATTTTCTACTTCGTCATCTACAAGCATAATTAGAGGTTTATCTAATTCATTATTAGATTTTGTTGGTAAATTCTTGATATCAAAAACTGACATTAATTAGTATTCCTTAACTTTTATTATCTGACGAATTGTTATCTAAGGGTAAATATACCGAGAAATTTGACCCTTGAGAGAAAGTTGAAAGTATCTTCAACATCCCATCATGTTCTTCAATAATTCCAAATGAAATCGCCATACCTAACCCTGTACCACTACCAACATCTTTAGTGCTAAAAAATGGTTCACATACCCTTTGTTTGGTTTGTTCATCCATGCCACAACCATTATCTTCGATATGAATAACTAAATGGTCATTATCCATTGAAGTGCTGATAGTAATTAATCCTTCGAACTCTTTACTAGAGTTTAGTTGATGATTTTGTTTTAGTTTAGTTTTAATGCTTTGACAGGCATTCACGATAATATTCATGAATACTTGGTTAAGTTTTGATGGGAAGCAAAGCAATGTGGGATTAACGGAAAAATCAGTTTTGATGGTAATACTTTCATATTGAGTTTGAACTAAATGTACTGTTGATGTAATTAGCTCCGACACCTGAATTTTTGCTTGTTTTGCATCGTCTAGACGAGCAAAGGTACGTAAATCTTCAACAATAACTTTGATACGTTGGGTACCTTCGCTTGCAGTTTTTGCTAATTCAATTAATTTTTCAAATTTTGTGTCAAAAGAGTTAATAACTTCTACATCAGCATTGTCACCACCGGCAAGTTGTTTCAAAAAACGTTTAATCTCATCAATTTCATTTTGCATCATAAAAACTGCGGCATAAGTAAAGTTAGTTGGATTGTTTATTTCATGTGCAACACCTGCGGTTAATGTACCTAAAGAGGCCATTTTTTCTGATTGTACTAACTGTTGTTGAGTCGATAATATTTCTCGATTTTGGCTTTCTACTTTTTGCTGTGCTTCTTCAGCTATTTTTTTTGAAATTTGAAGTTGAATATTTAAACCCGCTAAGCGCCGATTCCAAAAAACAATAGCGATTAATACAAGCAAAGCAATGAAAAACATTTTCCAAAATAAAGTGTAATCAAACCCTTGTTCATATTTAATAGCGTATTTTTCAAAAAGTTTTTTCCTGACTTCTTTTTTATCAATTGATAAGATAATCTTAGAGAATATACTGCTAAGTAGTTCATCTTCTTTTCGAGTAGATATTGTCCAGTTATCCATAAACTTATCTGAGAGTGAGCCTGAAATTTTTAAGCTTCTTAAGGCGAATTGGCTTATGGTATTACTCATAACAGAGATGCTAGCAATATAAGCGAAGACTTCACCTCTTTGTACCTGCTGCAATCCATCAAGCTCATGCTTAACTAATTTAAGTTTAATGTTAGGGTAATCCGTCTTTAATTGCTCCACTATCAAATCGCTTTCAACAACAGAGAACGTTTGCTCTAAATAATCCTCAATACCACTGATGAACTTATGTTCATCAGTGGTAACAATAACTTTATCTTCTTTATGGATGGCAGGAGAGAAAGTTCTGCTTTGTTTTCCTGCGCTCATAGGCCTGACTTCAGGTATAAAATCACATGAATGATTTTCCAAACTCGTTAATGCATCAGACCTAGAGTACATACTGCTTTTTATAACGTTCATCTTAACCATACTTGCTAAGTAGGGGATGAGTTCGTCCCAAACTTTAGAGCTTGAACCTAAACACCAAATAATTTGTTTATTTTTTAAAAATAATTGCTCCTCTATGGAAAGATCTATTTTTAATACTTCTTTCTTCAAGTGATTATTATTGATGAGGTTTTCAATTTCATTTTTGTCAGTCTTAGCTAGCGCTTTGCTTAAAATACTATGGAGCACTTTATCTTCTTTTCTTGTCGCGATAGCTTGTAGATCATCAAACTTACCTCTGAGTTGAGTATTTATTTTAATCCCTGTTAAGGTGTTTTTTTGAAAGAGGGTATTAGTGAAGGATAAGGGGTTAATATAACCCCAAATATTCGCTTGTTTTACTAAAGCAAAGCCATCTAATGAAGAGTTTACTTCTTTTAATTTAATATTTGGGTAATGGTGCTTTAATAATGGGATTAAACTTGAGCCATTTAGTACACCAAATGTTTCTGATAAATGGTCATAAATATCAAGAATAGTACTTTGTTCTATTTTGGTGACAATAACGACCTTGTCACGGAAATACTCTGGGGTGAAATTGAATACCGCAGCACGCTTTTCAGTTTTAGTTACTTCAAGCACAATGTCACATTCTTTATTTTCTAGCGCTTTAAATGTGGCAGACCATTCTAAGGAGGGGCCTACTTTAATGTGTAGCCCTACATCACGAGTGATTAAGTCAATTAATGGGATAACCATATTCGAACCCAATATCGGATATGGCCGACAGACAGTAAGATTCGAGTTAGCAATAAAAGCTAATTCTTCTTTGGTAAAACTGTCTTTTATCACGTATTCTTTTTTATTTTCTCCAAACCACTTACGCTTCAACCTAATGTGTTCAATATCAGGAATGGCATTCATGGTTTTTTGAAGAATGCTTAATAGTGTTTTGTTATCTTTATGGGTAGCAATACTAAACTTTTGATTAACGACTTCAAGATCAGAAGAGACAGGAAAAAGTTGTAAATTTGATATCATTTTTTTTGTTATAAAATAATCAAGTACGGCTCCTGCTTCAAAGTATACGTCGGCTTGATTTGAAGAAATTAATTCTAGCGCTTCAACGGTATTTTTTACCTCAATAAAAGTACTTCTTGGTAGGGATTCTTTGAGCTGTTTATTTATTGCATAACCTTTTGTTATTGCAATGCGCTTATTTACCAATATATCCTTTGAAATAATAGCGCTGAACTCATTTTTTCGACTGGCTGCAAAGGTAGATATTTCAGCAAAAGGAGAGGTAAAAGCGGCAAAACCATGCCTACTTTCAATATCAATAATATTTATTAACGCATCCAACTCCTTGTTCATGAGCATAGCCCTATATTCAGGCCAACTTTTCCCTTTAGCTAACTCAACTTTGATGCCTAACATCTCTGCCATACTGTTTATTAAATCGATACTATAACCACTCGGCTTTCCGTCAATAAGATAGTTAAATGGTGGATAATTACCATCATTTTGTACTCTTAGTATAGGATTATTAGTTAAGTACTCTTTTTCAGATTGTGTTAGCTTGACGACAATTTTTTTGTTGCTGTTTATTTCCGTTAACCATTTTTTCCTTAATGCTAATGTTTCATGTTCCGCCACCGTTGACATGGCTTTCTGAAAGATATTTGCTAAGACAGGATTACTGATGTTTGTCGCAATACTCAATAAAGTTCTAGGGTAATCAAGTTCTTTGGCAAGGGGCACTAACCTCAAGCCAGTTATATAGTGTTTTTCAATAAAAAAATTAATCGACACATCATTTGAAATAAAAATATCAGCCTCTTTTGTTGCTATTTTGTTTAGTGCTGCTAATACATTTTTTACTTTGAGAATGGTCATTGATGGGTACTTTTTTTCATATTTGTCACTACCACCATAACTATCAATAACAACTAATTTATTTTCCCTTATTGCCTTTTCATTAATCACATCGTAGTGAAAAGCATCTCTAATAACCGCAGCATTAATAGGCTCCGCAAAAGGTTCTGTAAAGTTATAAAACCGCTTCCTCTTCAGTGTTGGCATAATGTTAACCATGGCATCTAGTTTATTCATTTTTAACATTTCTAGGTATTCTGGCCATGATTTATTTTTAATAAATTTAATCGTCACCCCCATTTTTTTCGCTATAAAATTCATATAATCGATACTGTAACCCGAAGGTATACCCTTGGCAGTATAATTAAATGGCGGATAGTCAATCTCACTCTGCACTTTTATTATCGGATTTTTATTGAGGTAATCCTTTTCTTCAGCGTTAAGTAAGTCAAATAAATCAGGAGATATTCTCTGTTCTTTTTTGAGCTGAAATATAAATTCATCTAGATTTTTAATGTCATTAATAGTTTTGTTTACAAAGGATTCTTCCGAAATACTGACCAGTTTATTCTTTTGTATAGAGCCGACAGTAAAAAGCTCAGGAGAGATGAGTTTAATTGTTTCACTTGCTTCAAACTTAAGCGCCTCTTTACTTTTATTTTGCGAATTATATTTAGACTTAATTAGTGCTATTAATTCATCAGGATGTTTGATTGCATAACGCCACCCCTCATTGGCGGCTAAGGTGAAATTTCGAACTAACTCTGGATTTTCTTTAGCAAAAGACGAAGATGTAAATAAGTTTAAGTCTTGGCTAGTGATGCCAAACTGGTTTGGATCATACAATTTATACGGAATGTCTTTCTGACTTAGTTCAAAAGGGATAATTGTACGATAAGTTAAAATCCCGGCTATTTTTTTATTCTCAAATAGCCTTATAGGATCACCTGTCATTGTCATATTAATTTTAGCCGGATCGACGTTAAATAAATTCAACATCCGTCTAATACTTCCTTGTTTTAATTGGTTGGTATAGCCATAGACTTCCTGATTCAGTAATTGTTTGAGTGACGAAATTTCAGGTTGGGAGATTATAACTAGAGGGCTACGCTTGAAGTAACTAGCAAGTAACTTTACCTTTTTACCTTGATGATAACTTTCTATCAAATCAGTTCCGGCTAAACCAAATTGCGCCTCATTATTTAACACTAAATTAGTGATATCAATGCTTGTTTCATATTTCAGTAATTCAACGTCAATATTGTACTTATCAAAATATCCTTGTTCGATAGCAGCGTAAAACCCCGCAAATTCGAATTGATGGTACCAAAACAATTGAAGTTTTACTTTAGTCGGTTTGATAGCTGAGCTATTAACAGATGGAGTCCAAAGTACAATACCAATACATGAAATGATAAAGGTAGAATAAAGTAATATTTTTTTTATAAAAGGCAACTTTATTCCCTATCTATACAAGTTCATTATAGCAATAACATCCAAATTGGCGCTTAAAAATAAGTCTAGTGCAGAAAAACAGAATAACCACTACGAAACTTTAAATTTAACCTTTATACCCGTTACCATTCAAGATGCATGTTTCAGAGCACTTTGAATGGTAACGGGTATATATTTCAAAAGAATCACACTACAAAATTCGTATCAACTATGCTTAGCGATAAAATGTTTTTTGTTTTTATTAAAAGGGTAAATAAATACTCAGCTTTGTACCTTCTCCTTTAACAGAATCTATTTCAATACGACCGTCATGATCTTTAATGATGCCAAAGGTGATAGCCATGCCTAGACCTGTGCCTACACCCACTTCTTTAGTGGTGAAGAAGGGATCATATATTTTTTTTTGGGTTACTTTATCCATGCCACAACCATTATCAATTATATTAATGCATATCCAGTTACCTTTAGTCTTTGTTTCTATTTTGATCAGCCCAGCTATTTCTGGCTCTACAATCTGTCGTTGATGAATTGCATGACAAGCATTAATAAGAACATTCATGAATACTTGACTCAATTTCGCTTGAAAACAGTTCAATTTAAGTTCCGGGTCTAAGCTTGTGTTAAATTTAATAAGGTGATGTTCTGTTTTAATTAAGTTTATTGTCGATTCAATCGAGTCAATAATATGAATACTTGCCTTCTTAGATTCATCTTTACGGGTAAATATACGTAAATTATTAACTATCGCTTTGATACGAGTAGTTCCCTGTTCGGCGGTATCAATAATGTCATTAAGCTCTTGAAATTTTTGTTCAAAAGAGTCGATAATAGCTTGTTCAGCCTTTTCCCCACCCGCAAGTTCTTTTAAATATTGTAAGTATTGTGCATGTTTTTCACGTAAATTATGTAGTGAGGCATGGGTGAAGTTGACTGGATTATTTATTTCATGAGCGACACCTGCGGTAAGTGTGCCAAGGCCTGCCATTTTTTCCGAATGAACAAGTTGCGCCTGAGTATTTACTAGATCTAGATGTGATTTAGAAAGTTGTTTGTGAGTTTGAGCAAGTTCATCGTGAGCTGTACTGAGTAAGTTATAACCTGAAGCATTTCCTAGTGCTATTGCTGTATAGCTAGCTAACGTTCGAATAAAGCTAATTTGCTCGGCAGAATAAACGTTAGGCTTTGGACTTTGAATACTCACACAGCCTATAATTCCTAGCTTTCCGGTTATTAGCGGCATATAGATGACAGACTCCATCGTCTTTCCTAGGATTGGAGTTGCTATACGTTTCAGATAAATGTCAATATCGGCTCTTGAATGAATAATGACTTCTTTTTTATGATTTACAGACCAAGTTGAAAGTTGTTCAATATCATCAAGGTTGTGAGTATAAGCGGGTAACCTTTTGCTCTCTTCCATACCATAATCAAAATTCAGAACAGTTTGTTTCTCATTCAATAAACCAATAATAAAAACATGGGTATCAACAACACCACTAAGGTGATGGTATAACCGTTCAAAAATTGTTTCCATATCCAGACTAGCGTTTAGTTCTTTGCCAATATTTCCCAGTAACTCTAGTTCATTCGTGCGTATATAAACTTTCTCCTCTAACAAACGGTTCATTTTCTTTTCTGTAATCACCTGCTGTTTTTGACTACGTATAAAATAAAAAACAATAGTGATTAAAATGTAGCAATAAATGGTATAAGCCCACCAAGTTCTCCAAGGGGGGGGAAGAATTGTTAACTTAATATGGTGCTCTTTTTCATTCCACATGCCTCGACTATTACTGGCTTTTACTTGAAAGCTATATTCTCCAGAGGGTAAGTTGGTATAGGTTACCTCTCGACGCTTCGCATCAGTATTTATCCAGTTTTGATCAAAACCAAGCAGTTGGTAGCGGTATTGGTTCGCTAAAGAGTCAGTGAAATCTAACGCTGCAAACTTAATTGAAAAAACAGACTGTTGATGATTCAATGTTATTTGGTCGGTATATTGTATCGCTTGTCTTAAAACTGAATTTTTTTGATCCTGCTCTACCTTCACTAACTTGTTCGACAGTCTTAATTCGGTAAAGGCCATTTGGGGGGCAACTGATCCTGTGACAACATGTTTTGGCGAGAAATATGATAAACCGTTAATACCGCCAAAATAAATAACGCCCTGTTCATCTTGCGCTGCTGAGCCAATAAGGTATCCTCCCGTTTGAGCACCCTCGACACCACCGAAGTTAGTAACAGTCTCATTTATGGGATCATAACGACTTATTCCAGTTGCAGTACTTATCCAAATACTGCCTGACTTATCAGCTAAAATTGAGGTGACAATATCACTTCTCAATCCTTGTTCAATGGAGATATGTTTAAAACTAAGCGATAACTGGCCATTAATTTCGTTAATTATTACCTTATTAAGCCCCCCTCCAGCAGTACCTACCCATAAATTATTTTGTTTATCTTCATAAATTGAAGTAACAAAGTTATTACTAAGACTTACCTTATTATTTACTTGATGAGTAAAAGAGCTAAAAGATTCTGATTGGTCATTCCATAACATTAAACCGCTATAATGAGAAGCTATCCACAAGCGCTGTTGAGAATCCTCGTAAAGTTGATATAAATAATTATCACCTAAACTCTCTAGGTTGTTGGCCTCATGCATGAATGATTTAAAACTAGCGTTAACTGGATCCCAACGATTCAAACCTTTGCGGGTTGAAACCCATATCTCTCCATTTTTGCGTTGAAGTATGTCTTGCACACTATTGTGACTGAGACTTTTAGAGCCTTTATTTTCACTAGCGTAATGAATTAAACCTTGTCTCTTCTCATTCCACTGGTAAATGCCTCTATTTTTTGTCCCAACCCAAAGCGTAGAGCTACTATCAACCAATATACTTTTAATGACATTATCACTTAAATTAACAAGTTCATTGAGAACATCGTTGAATTTTATAAAATCATTTTGTCCTTTTTTCTTTAGATTTAGTCCTTTATTAGTACCAACCCATAGCTCTCCTTTTGGTGTGATATGAATGGCATTAACTATATTACTCGTCAAGCTTGTGGGCACTACAGGGTCATTTTTAAAGGTATTGAAACTGATGGTTCTTGGATCTAAAATATTCAATCCTGAAAACCAGGTTCCAAACCAGAGCATTCCAGAGTTATCTTCTGTGATACTTTGGATAAAATCATCACTGAGACCGGTTAAATCAGCTTGCTGAGAACGAAATACGGTAAAACTTTGAGATATAGGGTTATATAAGTTAAGTCCTTGGCTGGTGCCGATCCAAATACGATCTGCGGTATCTTCATAGATTGTATTCACCCCATTATCAGACAAACTATTTATATTTTCTGGCTCGTGTTCATAATTTTGCCATTTATTTTCGGCTACATCAAAGCTAAACAATCCATTATTAGCGGTACCAATTAGAAGAGTTTTACTGTTGGAACTCAGGCTCTGCAGTGCAGTTAAACTTATTCTATTACCTTCTGATAACGGCACGCTAAAGTGTTTAATAATTCCTGCATTTGGATCAAACCAATCTAATACACCATTATTAAAACCTAGCCACAAACTTCCATCAGGTTTACTCAATATAGAACGAATGCTGTTAGCTGATATAGTGCTTTGAACATTGTGTTGATGACGAAAAACGTCAAAGGTTCCTGCTTTAGGATCCAAAAGATTTAGCCCATTGGCCGTACCAATCCATAACTTGCCATCATATGAAGGTTCAATTACAAATACCGTGTTATTACTAATACTATCGGCTTTATTTGCTTGATATTGATATAATTTAAATTTTTCTGTGACAGGATCAAAGCGGTTTAATCCACCTCCGTCGGTACCAATCCAAAGGTAACCCAGCTTATCTTCATACAATGCATTGATATAACTATGAGATATTGAATATGGGTTATCATTGTCTTGTTGGTATAATGTGAAGTCATAACCATCATAGCGTACAAGCCCCTTTTTGGTGCCAAACCACATAAATCCCTTACGGTCTTGTAACTGACAAATAATAGAAGGATTTGGAAGCCCATCAGCCATTGAAATATGTTCAACTTTTAGAGAGGATGCAGCACTTGAAATGGATGAAAATAAAATGAAATAAATGAATAGATTTCTGACTAATCCCAACAGAATTACCGTCTGATTATTTACTCTCGGTTCTATTTTTTCTATTGGCGTCATTGCTCTGTCATTCCACTTCATAGTGCTACAAATGAAAATTATTTCAGATAAAAACAAGAGATTATTTAATTTTATTAGTATAGAGCAAATTTACAGCTTACATCGATAGAGTGATTGATTAAAAGTGTGCACAAGGAAGTTATTTCTTTTCTAAATAGAAATCATCATAAGATTTAATATCTAACGCATGTGAAAAAGCGTTATTAATTCTTAAATAGGTTTCATCCTTCATATTGCTTTTCACCGCAAGATAAATGCCTGAAGGATATCCATGAAATTTTGAGCAGGCTATCCACGTTGAGAGTGGATTATCTTGGTTATATACCAGCATAGGGCTCGGGTGATAAAAAGCATCAAGATCATCAGACCTAAGCAACTCGACTGCTTGTCGTAATGTGTCATCTTCTGTTAATATTTTAAGGTTAGCGCCCGTTCTCTTAAACTCCGGCAATACCTGAATACCGACTGAAACACCTACATTTAAGTCTTTTAATCGGTGTAATGCACTTAAGATAGGGATAAAGTTTTTCTTTTTAAAGCACAGTCCAGGAACTATATACAACAAGGGTTTAGATAAATGTCTCACTTTTTCTTCTGATACATTGAGAGGAAATAATAAGTCAATTGTTCCACTATCTAACTCTATTAATGCTTGCTCCTTTGAAAAGGTTTTAAATACAATTTTCGAATACATACCCTTCAATAGATCATCAACATATTGAAAGGCTATAGACTTAGATATATTCTCAGAAAAATCGACATGGGGAGGGAATTCAATCACGCCCACCGTTATTGTCTCAGCCTTGATCATTCCAGAGCAAAGAAATGACAAGCAAAAGTAGATATATAATTTAGTTCGCATAATTCTTCTAGCTCCAAAAAGTCTTTTTTATAAATAGTTACACTCAGCCCTCCACCAAAATCCCCTAGTTCCCAATTCTCCATTTCAAATCCTGTCACATCAATCTTGCTCCATTGAGATTTATCTAAGCCAACATTTAATGGATTATGCTGTGGAGTACCATGACAATTAAGACAAAAACGCTCTAATTTCATCGGAACAAAATATCTATACGCGGGAATATTATTTAAAGTGGACTCGTCATCAAAATAAGATTTTTCTTTGTTCTGCTTAAAGCTTTTCATTGCTGCAACTTCCCATTGATCGGGTAAGTTAAGTTTATTTCTTATTGAGCTAGCAAAGTTAGTGAATTTAATTTTTACGCCCAAACCTTTTTGTGTAAGTTTTTCAGAAAGTTGGAAGGAAAATGTCGCAGGAATGAGTCCTTTAAAACTAAGTTCATCGTCATAAATGAGTGTACGATTATCTTCCATCACGTCAATCATCGCTTTTAATAAAGAAGTATATAATCGACGGTTTTCTTTAGGGAATTTAGTATTAAACTTAGCTTCGTAAGCATTCTTAATATTGTTAATAAAAGCTTTACCAAATAAAGTGGATTTATCTCCTCCTTTTTGATTAATCAGCGATTGCTGCTTAAATATTAGGTACGATGACGCCATATAGATATTCGATACTTCAGTAATAAAAACTTTGGCATCAGAGTCTTTGGAGACCTCACTACTATTCACAAAGAATGACAATAGGCAGGAAAATAGAAAAATAACCCGTGTCACACTTTTTACCATTTCATTCATGCTTCCTTATTTGATTGGCATAGATCAGCTTAGACTCCAACAATTGATTTTTCAACTTAGTCGCATTAGCAATACGCCTATTTAACACAACTTATTTAGCCCTTTAGCCTAAAAGTTACTTATCATCACAATGTAGTGACTAAAACAGGGTTGAGCCAAACATCAACTCAAATATTCAATGCACCTCATCTATTGCTCCTGTCATTTAAACTGTATTAGCAAGAAATCATAAGACTATTTTAAGTAAACCGTATTTATTTCACCACATAACGCATAATTCAAAAGAAAATAATCAGTCCCCTAAAACCTTAAGTACTAGCGTCTAACCTCCCCCTTTGTATATAATTGAGTAATAGATAGTCGTTGAATTTGTCAATTGTCTGCATAGTTATTTCAAGGTGTATTTCGTGTCTAAGTATTTTAATGAAAAACCAAAAAAAGCCGGTGGTCTCTCGTCATTAACCTCGACCTTAAAACACATTATTCAAAGCCAACAGCCGAAAACTAATGTTAAAAACTTATTGAAGGCAAATAAAGATAAAGGCTTTGATTGTCCCGGCTGTGCTTGGGGTGATCAAAAAGACGAATTACTGCAGTTTTGTGAAAATGGTGCCAAAGCGATTGCTTGGGAGTCAACCAGTAAAATGGTCGACGCCGATTTTTTTGCCAAGCATAGTGTCAAGCAGTTACAAAAACAAAGTGACTATTGGTTAGAATATCAAGGTCGGTTAACGCAGCCGATGAAGTACAATAATAAAACTGACCATTATGAGCCTATTGACTGGCAAGAAGCTTATCAACTTATTGGCGATAAACTTAAAAGTTTAACCTCCCCCAATGAAGTAGAACTTTATACCTCTGGTCGCGCTAGTAACGAAGCCTCATTTCTCTATCAATTATTTGGCCGACTCTTTGGTACCAATAACTTTCCTGACTGTTCAAATATGTGTCATGAAGCCAGTGGCGTAGCATTAAATGAATCGATTGGTATTGGCAAAGGCACGGTAATATTAGATGACTTTGATCACGCTGATGCCATATTTGTCTTTGGACAAAACCCAGGGACCAATCACCCTAGAATGATGAATGCATTGCGCAAAGCCTCACGCGGTGGTTGTAAAGTTGTCAGTTTCAACAATTTAAAGGAAATAGCTCTCGAACGTTTTGCCAGCCCGCAAGATCCGATAGAGCTGCTTACGACTAAGGCAACAACTATCAGCCATGCTTATTTCACTCCTAAATTAGGCGGTGATATGGCGGCCATACGTGGCATGGTAAAAATCATTCTCAATCGTAACGCTGAGCAAATAGAAAGTGGTAAGCCAGCGATAATCGATAATGACTTTATCAAACAACATTGCCAGAAATTTGAACAATATCAACAAATAGTTAATGACAGCTCATGGCAAAAAATTGAACAGCAATCTGGACTGTCATTTGAGCAGTTATCACAAGCTGCTGATATATTTTTAAATGCGGATAAAGTTATTTGTACTTGGGCAATGGGCATTACTCAGCACAAACATTCAGTCGCTACTATTCAAGAAATTGTTAATTTACAGTTATTGTCTGGCAATATAGGTAAAAAAGGCGCCGGCTTGTGCCCCGTTCGTGGTCATTCAAATGTGCAAGGTAACCGCACTATGGGTATCAATGAAAAACCAACTGAGGCTTTTATCGACAAGCTATCGCTTGCCGTTGATAGCCAATTACCTAAAGAAAAGGGTCATAACGTTTATTATGCGTTAAAGGCTTTATTAGAGAAAAACAGCAAGGTACTGATTTGTTTGGGTGGTAATATCGCGCAAGCTGCGCCAGATACAGCACAAACCCATCAAGCATTAAAAAACACCCAATTGAATGTGCAAATAAGCACTAAGCTCAACCGCAGTCATTTGTGTATAGGTCAAGACGCTCTCATTCTGCCTTGTTTGGGCCGTACGGAAATAGATAACCAAGAAACAGGTGAGCAGTTCATTACCGTGGAAGATACTTTTAGCATGGTACATGCATCGCAAGGTAGCGTAACTCCGCTTGCAAAGTCATTACGCTCTGAAACGGCCATTGTCACCGACATCGCTGAGGCAACATTAGAAAAACCCACTATTAACTGGCAAAAGTTAAAAGGAAATTATGACCTAATTCGCGATTTAATAGAACAAAGTATTCCAGGGTTTAGTAATTATAATCAACAGCTTGAACAACCGGGAGGTTTTTATCTTGGTAACAGTGCCGCACAATTAAAATGGAGTAATCAGCAAGAAAAAGCATTATTTTCTGCGCATGATTTACCAACCAATATTGTCAACATCTCTGAAGATCAACTGACCGAACTTCATAACAAGAACCAACCACTTTATACCTTGCAATCATTGCGTTCACATGACCAATATAATACAACCATTTATGGTATGGACGATAGATATCGTGGCATTAGTAACGCGAGAAACGTGCTGTTTATCAATAAAAAAGATGCTTCAAAGCAAGGATTTAAGAACAATGATTATGTCGATATTACTTCAATTTGGTCTGATAACCAAAATCGAACGGTAAATAACTTCATCCTTTGTTTTTATGACATTCCAAGAAGTAACCTTGCCGCTTATTACCCAGAAACCAATCCACTAGTGCCATTAGATAGTTATGGTGATCGCTCTTATACGCCAACATCAAAATCAGTAGCAGTAATCATCACAAAAGCTAAAAATCCACCGCTAATTTAACATCGGCTTTATGGCTTAACTAATTTAATTAACTCTAATTAGTTAAGCGCCAATCACCATGATAAACATTAAAACCTTTATCACTGGCAAAACCTACTAAGGTTAAATCAAATTGCTGGGCTGCTTGTATTGCCAAAGCTGAAGGTGCTCCAACGCCCATTAATACATTAATGCCGGCCATAATAGCTTTTTGCACTATCTCAAAGCTTATTCGACCACTGACAAGTAAAATCCATAAAGGCGCTACTTGTGGCGATTTATCAGAGACTAAAAGGGAGCCAATTACTTTATCTACCGCGTTATGGCGACCAATATCTTCATGAACCTGTTGTAAGTTTAACGCTTGGTCAAATAGAGCCGCGCCATGAACGCCACCGGTATTGTCAAAGAGACTCTGCTGACGGCGCATTTTACTCGATAATAAAAGTAATGACTCAGCCTCGATAATATTCTTATGCTCAGGGAAAGATAAGTTAATCTCCGTTTTTAATTGCAGTGATTTTAATGACGTAGTGCCACAAAGCCCACAACTAGAGTAACTCACCGTATATCTATCTAACGATGATAAGTCTGGGATAAAACCAGGAGTGAAGGTAACTAACCATTCGTTATCTATAGCTTCGCCATCAATATCCTCTACAGCCATTTGTATTGATTCAACATGATTTAGTTGCTTTATTATTCCCTCACTGTGTAATAAACCTGTAATGAGAAAGTAATCATCTCCTGGGGTACGCATGGTAATAGTAAATACTTTATTATTGACTATTCCTTGTTCTAACCAGGATAAAGTGATCTGTAAAGGCTCTTCAACAATCACCGTATCTACGCAGTTTTTTCTTATCAGTTTAGTCTGCTTTTTTTCTGACATTTTGGCTAAGGTATTATGTGAGGTATCTCCTGTATCCTTACAGGCAAAAGCATAGCTAACTTTGTTGACCGCTTTTGTTTGATATTCTGAAATTTCAGTATTTGTCATATAAATCTTTATACTATTTTGGTGGTACTTAATGTTTGAAAGTTTACCGTCTTACTTTCAAACTGGGAAGCTGTAGTTATCATTCATTCATTCAAATCTGGTATAACTTTTTTAAAATCAAATCAGCACGACAACATTGGCGTACTTTTTCAAGTGGACTTTCTACTTTCATTGGTAATATTGCTAATGCTGTATTACTTTTAAAGTAGCATCTATTTTAAGTTTTCTTATCTAGAACGAATAAATTATCCTTTGTTGGGTTTATAGCAGTGTTAATTCGATTTTGGTTTGATATCGATACTTGAATAAGTTCACCACGTTTAAAGGATGGTTTATCTATGAAAGTAGTAAAGGATACTCAACGGAAAAAAGGGCTTTATGCTTTTATTTTATTGATCTTTTTAACTTTAACCATTCTAGCATTACTGTTTCTAAACATAGAAAAGCATACCATAATCAATTTAAACTCTACTGATGTTAGCGCTGTCGATGATCGTGCCGTGCTAGGTGCATCTGTTGCCAAGGTCGTAAAAACGAACCATGGTCTTGAATTTAGCTGCCAAATAAAAAAATCACATCTAGCTCAACCTTATTGTGAGCTAGTAATAGATATGCAAGGATTAAGCAAAAAAAATCCTTCAACAGGTATGGATTTCTCAAATTATAGCCAAATAGGTTTATGGATAAAGCATCATCATTCAACGCAACCAGGAACTCGTATCGAGTTACGCAACTTTAATTCCGCTTATTCTGTTAAAGAGGGCGAAGTAATACTAAAACCTAACAGTTTAGAGTATTTAGAAGCATACGTTAGCAATCCTGTTTGGCTAAAATTGAATGATTTCTCTATCCCGCAATGGTGGAATAACAGTCATAATTTAGCCTTATCTCATGGCGGTACTGACTTTTCAAATATCTACTCAATTGCCGTAGCCCCAAATAGAAAAGTTCAACAGGGAAACTATAAACTAACCATTGAACGCATTGAATTGAAAGGGCAGTATGTTAGCAATGCTGAACTTATTGCTGTGCTAATCATGCTATGGAGCATAGCGCTGGGTTATATCATCCGAGGTGTCAGTACAACTAAAGAAGTATCCGTTGAAATACCTGAAAATACAGCACCTAGCATTAAATTTGGTGCCATGAGTTGTCCTTTAACAGGTGCATTTAATCGTATTGGCTTAAGGAAATGCTTTGATCAGTTAGCACCAACTGATTTACATAACTTAAGTATTATTTTCTTCAACATTGATTATTTTGAAGATCTTTATCCAAACTATGGTCAAATAAAAGCGGACAAAATTCTACAACAATTTGTCAATGAAATTAACAATACGTCTCGCTCTAGTGATACTGTCGCTAGATGGAGTACTGAAGAATTTTTATTAGTATGCCCTGATACGGCGTTATCTCAAGCCGTTGAGGTTGCAGATAAAATAAGAGCCGCAATACAAGAGGCTGCGTGGCCAAATGATATTAAAATAACCTGTAGCTCTGGTGTTGCACAAATGCATGATGAAGATCTTAATAACTTAATTTCCCGTGCAAACAGAGCTTTGTATCAAGCCAAGAATAGTGGTAACAATAAAACAGCCGCGGCTTAACAACTTTTATACACCTAAAAGCTCAACGACTGACACCCTTAATTTGTTAGTCGTATAATAAATAAGGCTTTCTATCTTTCTTAAAGGCTAAAATACCCGCTCGCCAACTTAATTTAATCTGCTCTGCACTTTGCCCTTCAATAATCGCTTTTCTTAATTTATCTGTGCCAGCCAATTTATCCATAAATTTTGGACTATTAAAAAAGGTAAGTCCTCGATCAGAAAACGCTTTATACCACTGCAGGATAAAACGTAAGTTTAAACCATGGCTATCAACTTGACGAAGGTCTTCGCCATGTAACCTTATATTCATGAGTTTTGGACTACTCGCAGCACCCGGTATAGAAATGGGTGTGAAACTAAAACCTCCGTTCATTACATTATCATGACCGATCACCTGAAACGGAAAAGCTGTACCTCGACCAATACTTACCGGTGTTGCTTCAAAAAAGGCTAATGAGGGGTACAAAGCAATTGACTGTATATTCGGTAAATTGGGACTTGGTTTTATTGGTAATGTGTATGCTAAATTCCGTTGATAATTCTTAACCTTAACAACGGTAAGCGCCAGCTTATTTTCACTGTTTAACCACCCCTCCCCGTTAATCATTAACGCAAGCTCACCGACAGTCATTCCATGTAATAAAGGTATAGGATGCATGCCAACAAATGAACTAAACTCTTTTTCCAATATTGGACCATCAACAAAAGAGCCATTTGGGTTCGGTCTATCTAATACAATAAATTCAACACCCGCATCAGCAGCTGCTTCCATCATATAATGCATAGTACTAATATAAGTATAAAATCGAACACCAACATCTTGAATATCAAAGACGATAACATCCAAATTTTTCAGAGTACTTAAAGAGGGTTTACGCTTTTTACCGTAGAGTGAAACGAGCGGAATACCTGTTTTAGTATCAATACTTGAGTCAAACTTTTCACCGGCATCACGATTACCACGAAAACCATGCTCTGGTGCAAAAATCATTTGAATATCTATACTTTTTTTCAATAAAGCATCCACTAAATGCTCATCAAACACCTTCGATGTTTGATTGACCACTAGCGCAATTTTTTTTCCTTTTAGCCGGGGTAAGTATTGATCAATTTGCTCAGCACCAACACTGATTTGGCTTTCTGCACTCGCAGGAAAACTTAAACTGCATAGATAAAATGTACATAATAAGATTGTTGCTCTGATAAGCATTACTAACTTCATCAATAACCCTTAGCTACTTTTAAGAGCAACGGCTTTACGTAGAAAACCTTTCGTACTGACTAATGCTGCTTTAGCCTGAGTACAGTCTAAACCCGTTAAGACCATTAAACTGGCTAGTTTTGTTTGGTTGTTTGCCTGTTTTAACGCTTGCTCTGCAGTAGAAAAGTCACATTCTGTTGCCTGCATCACAATCCGAACAGCACGTGCGTATAACTTTTCATTACTGGCATTTACATCAATCATTAGGTTTTGATAACTTTTGCCACTACGGATCATGCTGGCGGTACTGAGCATATTCAGGATCAGTTTTTGGGCGGTACCTGATTTCATCCGGGTAGAGCCGGTTAAAACTTCTGGGCCTACCACCGCACATATATCAAGATCGCTGTTTTGTGCATAAATATTGTTAACACTACAACTGATACCAATAACTTTAGCGCCTTGCTCTTTCGCAAAAGCCATTGCTGATAACACATAAGGTGTGCGGCCACTTGCCGCTATCCCCACTAAAACATCTTTACTCGATAAGTTAACAGCGTTCAAATCATCTATTGCCAATTGCTTATTGTCTTCTGCACCTTCAACTGCTTTATACATAGCGCCAGCACCTCCGGCAAGAATACCGACAACTTGTTCACTCGAGACACTAAAAGTTGGCGGGCATTCGACGGCATCAAGTACCCCTAATCGTCCACTAGTCCCCGCGCCAATATAAATAAGTCGACCACCACATGCGAAAGCATCGACGATATAATCTACCCCTTGCGCTATTTCAGGTAATAGTTGACCTACGATTGCAGCAACTTTCTGATCTTCAGTATTTATTTTTTTAAGGACCCCCAATGAATCAAGTAAATCTATATCCAAGGTATTAGGGTTTTGCCCTTCTGTAGTGATGCTTTTAAGTGCATTAACTAAGTCTACTTGCGTATCCATTGAATTCTCTCGTGATGGTTTGCTGGCCTTTTTCTTAAACGTAATTAACTTCGCTACTTAAAGATAAATATGACAATTAAGCTAAGGCGCATAATATTTATCATGGTACACTGATCAGTATTAATATATAAGAAATTAGCGACCTTTTTGATTGTCGAATAATTGAATTTTCCGTCCTTATTTATCAGTAATACCAATTTGATTAAATTTCTTCCCAGCTCAGAGCTGTGATCAATGTTCAATAACAAGGGAAATTTGTTTAGGTCTAGTCATTCTAAACCAAATAAATTTAACGATGTTAGTGGGCATTGGGTATGCTCCCATAGGGCGAGTTTAAAGGGTTCATATGCGGCGTTATTGATTTTGAGAAGGGAATAACCATTCTATTCAATCAATGCCTTGCCTCTAAACCCTTTAACTCTCGCTGAGTGGGAAAGAACTTAATCAACTTGGTATAATCATTCATCAGTAAATTATCAGCCACAGATATGAACCATACCTCCAGACTTACCCAAGCAGTTATCGACTTAGACGCTCTTGTTAAAAACTATCAATATATTGATAATCTAGCACGCGACAGCAACACTATTGCCGTCATTAAAGCCGATGGCTATGGTCATGATGCCAGTAAAGTAGCAAGAGCTTTAAGTACGCAAGTTAAGCTTTTTGCCGTTGGCTTTATTGATGAAGCATTAGCTCTAAGAAGTGATGGTATTGATAACACTGTACTTATTCTTGAAGGTCCCTTTAAAGAAAGTGACTTTGAGATAGCTATAGAGAATAATTTCTCTCTCATGTTACACAGTGATTATCAAATTAAGTGGCTTAGCGCTATGAACCCTGAGTTTTCTGGGGATGTATGGCTAAAAGTAGATACCGGCATGAATCGTTTAGGTTTCCATGTTGATCAAATCGACAACATCATGTCACAGCTAACAGATAAGCAAAGAAATAAACTTGTCTTGTGTTCACATTTTTCAACAGCGGAGCAGATTAATAGCACTAAACCTGTTGAACAACTGGCTAAATTAAAACAGTTAGTTTCACAATACGGCTGTAAATTCAGTATGGCTAACTCTGCTGGTATTTTAAATTGGCCAAATAGTCATGGCGATCACACGCGATTAGGCTTAGCCCTATATGGCATATCCCCCGTGGCTGAAAACCCATTAAGCCAACCGCTTATACCTGTTATGACCCTACAGGCAGATATTATTGCTATACATACAGTAAAAGTAGGTGAGTACGTTGGTTATGGCGATACCTGGCAAGCTCAACGAGAAACAAAACTAGCAACCGTTGCTATAGGTTATGCTGATGGCTACCCTAGAAATGCTAAGTCAGGCACACCTGTGTTCATTAATGGTCAGATTGCTCCGCTAGTTGGCCGTGTCTCAATGGATATGATCACCGTAGATATTACTGATTTAAATGATATTTTTATTGGGAATACGGTTGAATTATGGGGTAAGAACATAAGTATTGATATCGTTGCTCAAAACAGCGATACCATTAATTATGAACTATTAACGCGGGTATCAAAACGTGTGCCCAAAGTGATTGCTGGGTAGTTAATCCTCAGACTTTTATTCAATACCAATATATTTATGCACTTGCACTGACAGACGCCAGTTATTAGCAATACATGTTTCAATCGCTAAATCAGTGGCTCGTTGCTTTTGGCTAATAGGTTGTAAATATATTGGGGTATCTTCAATTTGATGCTTTGCCAATAATACTTTTAAGTCATCAACATGTTGCTCTGTGGCTATCGGGTGCTTAATTTCATTCGCTCGTAACATAGCACTTTCTAGTACTTCATAACCTCCGCGCATGTTAACTTTTGGAGAAACAGTAACCCAACACTTTGCTGTGGTAATAATTTCGAAGGTGCCTGATGTTTCAATCTGCGTGCTATAACCTTGTTGTTCAAGTAATCCACATAATGGTATTAAGTCAACCATGCAAGGCTCACCACCAGTGACAACAACGTGTTTTGCTCGAAACTGTTTTTCTTTAAACAGGGCTAAAACTTCTGCAGGTGTATAATTAGCCCACTTTGACGTTTCTTCTTTTTTAGCTAACATTTCCACAGGAGTGACTTGATCATCAAGTTCAATGTCCCAAGTATGTTTAGTATCACACCACGAACATCCGACAGGACATCCCTGCAGTCTAATAAAGATTGACGGTTGCCCGGTAAAAGATCCTTCTCCTTGAAGCGTTTCAAAAAGCTCATTAATTTTATAGTTCATGGGTATTATGGTTTTCTCTTCTGCATTATGGTTTATTTTATTAACTGTGGTGTTCAATTTATGCTTTAGCCTATTGTTTATTTCAAGTAAAATAATAGGCCTTATTTATTATACCTTAGATCAATTAAGAGAGCTTCAAATGGCTGAAAAAGTTGTTGTTATTTATTCTGGTGGCATGGATTCCTTTACTGTCTTAAACCGTGCTCGAAAAGATGGTAAGCAAGTTTTTGCCTTGTCATTCGATTATGGTCAACGCCATGTAAAAGAATTAGAATGCGCTAGCCTTGTCTGCAAAGAGCTCGACATTAATCATAAAGTAATTGATATATCGGCAATTAATCAATTACTTGCTGGTTCATCACTCACTGATGATATCGATATTCCTGAAGGTCACTACGAAGATGACAATATGAAGTCAACGGTAGTGCCAAACCGAAATATGATTTTACTTTCATTAGCCGTTGCCTATGCAGTATCGGTTGGTGCAGAGCAAGTTTATTATGGTGCTCATTCAGGCGACCACGCTATTTACCCTGATTGTAGACCTGAATTCGTCGAAAAGATGAATGACGTTTGTAAAATTGCAAATTATGAAAGTGTTGAAATTTTCAGCCCTTATTTAACCGTAAATAAATCAGCAATTCTTGCTGATGGTATTGCCATGACACTTGATTATAGCAATACCTGGACTTGTTATAACGGTCGAGATAAAGCGTGCGGGAAATGTAGTGCTTGTGAAGAGAGGTTAGAGGCTTTTTCTGATAATAATGTCACCGACCCAATCAGCTATGAATAAATAGTCTTACAAAATTCAATAAAATAAGTAGCTTAAAAGTATTTCTATGACTGAATCGACGTTAGTTGCAGCTAAAAAAAAGCCCCTGATAGTTCAATCATACAGGGCTAAAGCATACCAGCTGTTAGAAGGTCACTCTAATATCAGTTTTGTGGCTAAAAGTATCAACTTGTTGCTGATTATACTTATTATTACTAACGTGATTGCAGCTATATTTGAATCAGAGTCAAACTACCATGAGCAATATTTAGTTGAGTTTGCTGTATTTGAATTTATTTCTTTATCTATTTTTTGTATTGAGTATTGCTTACGCTTATGGTGTTGTGTCGAATCAAAAGCATATAGTCACTTATCTCATACTAAGGCAAGAATTAAGTATGTATTTTCGCCTATCGCATTAATTGATCTTATAGCAATTTTACCTTTTATTATTGCCATGTTTTTTAGTATTGATTTACGCTCTTTACGTCTGATCAGGGTATTACGTTTATTGAAGCTAACCCATTATTTTAAAGGCTTTAATATTTTCATTGCTGTTATCGCCAAAGAATTGAAAAGTATCACTGCAGCCATGATGGTAATGGTATTTCTCATTGTCATCGCCGCTAGTTTGATGCATGCGGTAGAAGGAAAAATACAGCCTGAAACTTTTGGTAGTATCTTACGCTCCCTTTGGTGGTCTGTTGTCACTATGACCACTGTCGGTTATGGTGATGTTGTCCCGGTCACCCCAATAGGAAAAGTGATTGCAACTATCATTATGCTTATTGGAGTCGGATTAGTTGCATTACCCGCAGGTATGTTAGCTGCAAGGTTTGGCGAAGAGCTTAGAGAGCGAAAAGATAATCTTGATAGCAAGATAAAGATCGCGTTGACAGACGGTTATATCGACCAAGAACAGTACCAAGAATTAGCTAAATTAGCTGATAGATTAGAAATTGATCCCGATGATTTTAAACGAAGTATTGCACAATTAAAACAGGGAAATCATCACGAAAAGTGCCCCCACTGCGGGAAGTAATTAGTTTTTAGTTTAATAAAGGATTGTTATACCAATATTTATACACGGCTTATTAATGACTTATCATTCTATAGATGAAAATCGTCCTTAAAAACGTTTTTAAGATAAATATTTTATATCAGTAACTTCCCTTTCCCCCTAGACTTATAAGGTGTTCAAGAAAAATTGAGAACTTATTATGAGTGCTACGTGGAAGTATCAAGCACGGCGTTTGAAGCAGATGATTGATTCAAATAATGAAACCCAAGCTCACCTTTATATGGAGCGGCTAATGCTATTTCCTGTCGACATTCAAGACCGAATAATAGAAGACATTAGCCATCTCACCCATTGTAGCAGTGATGCTGTTGCGACAATTCTTGGCTATTACTCAATACAAGAACTGAAATAATCTGAATTCAGCTTAAGTCGATAGTTGCTGTATTCTTAATTTTGCTATTTTATCACGCACGGATGCGGCTTGTTCAAATTCTAAATTTTGTGCATGTTCCTGCATTATTTTTTCAAACTCAACAATTTTAGTATCAATTTGCCTAGTGGTTAGTAAAGGCTCTTCTGCCTGTTGGTTAATATGATAATTTGTATTAGCTTCTGCCACTTTATCAAGTGATTTGGCATCACTGTAATTACCAACCCCCATAACATCAGTAATTCGTCTTACAACACCCTGAGGAGTAATGTTGTTGTCAACATTGTATTGATGTTGCTTCACCCTACGTCGTTCGGTTTCATCGATAGCACGTCTCATAGAGCCAGTGATCCTATCTCCATACAATATTGCTCGGCCATTAAGATTACGCGCAGCACGGCCTATAGTTTGAATCAATGAACGATCAGAGCGTAAAAAGCCTTCTTTATCCGCATCTAAAATCGCCACTAAGGATACTTCAGGCATATCTAAGCCTTCACGAAGTAAGTTAATTCCAACTAACACATCAAATTTACCCAGTCTAAAGTCCCTTATAATTTCAACCCGTTCAACGGTATCAACATCTGAATGCAAATAACGCGCTTTAATTGCATGCTCATCTAGGTAGTCGGTTAAATCTTCTGCCATGCGTTTAGTTAATGTAGTGGCTAATACTCTTTCATCTAGCGGTAGACGCTTACGTATTTCTGATAAGAGATCATCAACTTGTGTTTCAACCGGTCGAACTTCAATTTGAGGATCAAGTAGGCCTGTAGGCCTAACCACTTGCTCGGCAATATCACCATTAGATTTTTCAATTTCATAGTTACTAGGGGTGGCAGATACATAAATGGTTTGCGGTGAAATAGCTTCAAATTCTTCAAATTTCATCGGTCTATTATCTAAAGCTGAAGGTAATCTAAAGCCATATTCCACCAAATTTTCTTTACGAGATCTATCGCCTTTATACATAGCACCAATTTGTGGCACGGTAACATGAGACTCATCAATAATAAGCAAACCATCATCAGGTAAATAATCAAATAATGTCGGTGGTGCACCTCCCTCTTCTCTCCCTGATAAATAACGAGAGTAGTTTTCGATACCAGAGCAATAACCCAGCTCAGTCATCATTTCAATATCAAATTGAGTGCGCTGAGTAAGACGTTGTTCTTCAACTAATTTATTATTATCTTTGAGTTGTTGCGATCGGTGTTTAAGCTCAATTTTAATTTTATCAACGGCAGCTAAAATTTTCTCTCTAGGTGTCGCATAGTGTGTTTTTGGGTAAACAGTAACGCGAGGCAGTGTTCTTTCAACTTGTCCCGTTAGTGGATCAAATTGGCTTATTCGCTCTATTTCTTCATCAAATAATTCAACACGTAGGGCAAGACGATCAGATTCCGCAGGAAATATATCGATAACATCGCCACGAACTCTATAAGTAGCACGGGCAAAAGCAATATCATTTCGTTTATATTGTAGCTCGGCTAAGCGGCGCAGAATATCGCGCTGGTTAATAATATCACCCTGGCTAATATGCAGCATCATCTTTAAATAGGAGTCGGGATCACCCAAACCGTAAATAGCAGAAACAGATGCAATAATAATAACGTCACGACGCTCTAACAGCGCTTTTGTGGCTGATAGGCGCATTTGTTCAATGTGCTCATTTACTGAGGCATCTTTTTCTATAAACGTATCTGTCGTTGGCACATACGCTTCTGGCTGATAATAATCATAATAGGAAACAAAGTACTCAACCGCATTATTTGGAAAAAACTCTTTCATCTCACCGTAGAGTTGAGCAGCTAAGGTTTTATTCGGTGCTAACATCATTGTGGGCCGATTAAGCTTCTCAATCACGTTAGCAATGGTGAAGGTTTTACCTGAGCCCGTTACACCTAGAAGCGTTTGATGGGCTAAACCCGATTCAATGCCATCTAAAAGTTGCTTTATTGCTGTTGGTTGATCACCACTTGGTGTGTAATCCGAACAAATAGTTAACTTTTTCATAGCACTTGTTCCTGTGAAACAGATTTATTTACCATAAATTGCTTAGTAAAGAATCGGTACGAAATCATAGCCATTAAAATATTGCCAAGTAAAGCTCCGAAAAATAGACCCGTTAACCCGAAAAGCAAACTACCTAAATAGGCTAAAGGTAAATAACAAACAAATAATCTTATTACACTTAACCCCAAAGCAATCATTGGCTTATGCAAAGCATTAAACGATGAGTTTGTTAAGATGACAATGCCTTGCAAACCATAACCCAGAGGCAGTATCCAAATAAATAGTTTAATTAAGTCTGCAACTTCAGCTTCTTTGGTAAATACACTCGCAATCCAAGGCGCGCAAATAGCTAATAATACATAAATTAGAATTTGCCAAGCTAAGATAAATCTTATCGCGACTTTGTAAGCATCTTCTACACGTTGTAGTTGACCTGCCCCAAAGTTTTGGCTAATAAAAGGAGGCAACGTCATAGATAAAGCTAGCACGATTAAACAGGCTATTGACTCAAGTCTCGAGCCAACACCAAAAGCAGCAACAGCTGACTCACCGTACGTGGCAACTATTGCAGTCATTATAGCCGCAGCAATAGGTGTTAACATGTTGGCGCCTGCAGCAGGAAGACCTATCTTCAATATGTGTCGACACGCAGAAATCAGCTCATTTATCGGTAACATAGTCGTATGAATGAGATCGTGCTTTTTAGTTAAAATATATAATACAAGGCATAAACCGAAAACCCACGAAATTAAGGTAGCAATAGCCGCTCCTTGTATTCCCATAGCAGGTACGGGACCGAAACCAAATATAAAGATGGGGTCAAGTACTGCATTAATGAGTCCAGCGCTCCCCATAATAATACTCGGTGTTTTAGTATCTCCTGAAGCACGTAATATCGCATTCCCTATCATAGGACCAATTAAACAAATACTCCCTATATACCAAATATCCATGTATTGATGAATTAAAGGCAATAAAGACGGCTGAGCACCAAGTAAGGTAAATAGTGGATCGGTAATGAAATACCCAACTGTCGATAAACACGCGACGATTATGGCCGCTAAATATAATGCCGCAGTTGCAGCATTTTTCGCGGACTCTGAGTCCTTCTTCCCTAAAAATTTAGCAATAACAGCAGAGGTACCTATGCCTAAGCCAATAGTTAAACTCAGTACAGTAAAGGTAACCGGAAAGGTAAAACTAATTGCGGCTAGAGGTTGTGTACCGAGCAGTCCAACAAAAAACGTATCAACTAAGTTGAACGTCATTAGAAGCACCATTCCATAAATCATTGGAATAGTCATACGTTTTAGCGTACTAGCAACGGGATCTTCGAGTAAGTTAACTTGTTTTTTATTCTGTCTAACAATGTTTGTTTTGGTCATTTAATATATCTATGATTCTATTGGTCATTCAGGATAAATGATAAATACTATGTAGGAATACATTGTAAAAGATTAGCTAGCTTTTACCTAGCGTAGATTTATCAGATAACCTGCTTCAATTAATAATACCAGTTCCAGTAATTAGGTGATCTATTTTATACGTAGGAAAAATTGCCAAATACAAGGCATTTATTTAAGTAACTAGTTGTTCTAATTATTGAATAAATAACAAAGTAGTTGGTGGTTTTAACAAGTATAAGTGATCACATATTTATTGGGATTGGTATAAGTACCATTACTTGATGAAATAATGGAAAGTGTTCTAGATTAATGTAATGGGGCGACTTTAGAAAATAACGCACAGATAAACAGCTAAAAAACAGAGTGATTAAAAATCACACAATTAAGTTGTAAAAGAACAAAAACAACCTAAGCACCTGTTAATACTACAATAAAAAATAAACCTGTTTTCTGTTGACTTAAATACAAGCCTATTAAACCGCATTTGTAACGTAAGCTTACACTTTCACCCACATAGTTATCCACAGGAACAGGGGATAACTAAATATTTATCTTTAATTAGGGTCTGTGAACTTTCGAGATTACTTTATAACAGTTTGTTTGATATCTAGGTAAAGCAGAGCACGTGACGTGGTGTGGCTACATGAATGTGCGATAACGCAGTATACATTTCAAACAAACGCTGCCCTTTGGATTCATTTAAAGCGGCATTATTCAATTTTTACATAGAATAACTATGCTACAAAACTCGCGCCGCGATTAAAGCTGTCTTAAATTGAATGAAATTTAACCCTGAAAGATCAACAGACCCTGGCCTAAAATATTACCCACAAATTACAAGTACAAAAAACAATCTGAAACTGGTGTAAAATCACCTCTTATGAACACATCTTCAGCAAACAATATTTATTTCAATTATTTATTGTTTTTGTGTTGACACTTCGGCCACAGGTCTTTAATATTCCGCCCCGTTAGCCACTGAGGTTAACGCGAGATTCCCCAATAGCTCAGTTGGTAGAGCGATGGACTGTTAATCCATGTGTCACTGGTTCGAGCCCAGTTTGGGGAGCCACATTATTAAATTAGTGATTATTGTAAGAGCAATTAACTAAC
>MAAB01001419.1_pt1 | contig 29982 bp, 23 predicted proteins | sample 1115991 | NCBI WGS metagenome assembly MAAB01 (sample SAMN04961124, study PRJNA320927) | seawater metagenome | isolation source: sample BD02T18 sea water enriched with oil for 18 days | place: USA:Gulf of Mexico | collected 2013-07-27
CCTTAAGAATTAAAGCCACTTTTTAGTGGCTTTTTTTATGTCTTAAATTCAACAAATATTGGCCTATAGCAGTATTTAGTGGTTATTAACGGTTTTCATTAATTAAAAACTTGATCATTTGGACAGCAAAAAGTAATCAGTAAGGGAATGAACCTAAGGTATTTTGTGCCACATTATAAATATCATCTTAGAATAAATATTCTATGGCGCTATTGCCACCTGAGCGCCTTAGCCAACATTTACAGAGCGATAAACCAATCATAGTCAGCTTTGCTATTTAGCTTCTGCGATAAATACAAACCAAGCTCACGTAATTGCGCTTTATCTGGATAACTGATTATTAGCGATTTAAGTTTGTTTAATGCTTGTGCGCTCTTCCCTGCACCATCCATTGCTAAAACATAGGTATAGGCGTATTGAGAATTCTCGGGGGATAAGGACATGGCTTTTTCAAAAAAAGTGACTGCCTTATCAATTGCTTTTTGCCGGACCAGATGTAAACCATAAGAATATTTTATTGCCCCTGATTTAGGTAAGTTTTTCATTCCCTTAATAAGCACTGAGTTCACTTGGGCCGGTTTTTGTAATGAACGATATAAATCGGCTAAATTGATATAAGCGGTATCAAAATATGGTTCAATATCAATAGTCGCCTTAAAGGCCTTTTCAGCGTCTTTTGTATCACCACTTTGCAGGGCATTAATCCCCTGATTCATCCGCCCTTCACCACGCCAGCTACTTATTTTATTGCTCTGTTGTAATTCGTTAAAAGCGTTAACAAACACGGTTTGATCTACAGCAGAAACCTTACTATCAACTAAGCTACGAGCTGCAGCTACTCGAATGGCTTTATATTCATCGGTTAATAAAGGTACTAATAAGGCGATTTTATCATCTGGGGGCAATAGTGTCGCCGCACTGGCGGCGCTTAACCGCATAAGACCTTCTTTATCGGTTAAATAAGGCCTCAATATATTGCTAGTAATGGTTTGTGTGGTGTAAGCGAGCTGTTGTATGGCCGATGCTCTACTAATAACATCAAGTTTTTTATCCGTGATAATACTCAAATGATCTTCAAGGTTAATGGCTTGGCCGCTATTTAGCGCCATTAAAAATTGTTTACTGCTTGTTAAGGCTGTTGGCTTACCATGCCATTTTTGTAAATTATCAATTGCCCATTGATTACTTTTATCCTCATGGCAACTGGTACAAGCATTTGGCGTATTAAATTCACTTGATAATTCAGGTCGTGGAATTTTAAAACTATGGTCACGTCTATCATCAACGCCCATGTAGCGATTGGTCGGCATATGGCAGTTAGCACACTGAGCCCCTGCACTGTTCTCTTGGTGTTGATGATGCGTTTTAACCTCATATACTTCAGCGCCATGACACTGCAAACATAAACCATTACCTTCAATTTTTAACTTCATGGTGTGTTTATTATGGCAATCAAGGCAGTTAACACCGGCAGCAAACATTTTACTCTGTAGGAAAGAGCCATAAACATAAACTTCTTCTTTAATTTGTCCATCCGCATGATAATTTGGAGCAGCAGGTAACTGAGGCGTAAACTGCTCTAAGAAAGCTTTGTTGGCCTCAATACCATCGGTTAAAGGCGCACGTAATGAATGACAAGCAAAACACCCGTCCATGAAAGCATTGTCACGTGGCTCTCCTTGCCAGTACGCGGTTTTCTCGCCAATACTGCGTAACCATTGACCGGTGGGATGCTTCGAGGAAGTAACATCAATACCAACACTTCGTTTTGTCGACTGCTGCGCATGTTCTGACATATCACCATGACAAGATAAACAGCCAACATTGATATTATCAAACTGACTAGTGAAACTATTTTTCTCAGGATTATAATCTCTAACTAGACCATCAGAATGACAATCGGCACACATGCCGTTCCAGTTTTGCAAGGGTTGTCGCCAGTGTAATCTATCTTCAGGACGAATTTCTTCATGACTATAATTGTGGTACCAACGTTGGCCCCCCTCCGCTTTATTACGACTATCCCAAGCAAAGGGTAAAACCTGTAATTTTCCTGGCTCTGTTTCAACTAAATACTGTTGAAGAGGAAAATGACCGAAGGCATATTTTATCGGATAAGTATCGGTTTTATCGTCATAAGAAATGGTGACTTGATAACGCTCATCTTTAAGGAAAAAAAACGCTTTTTGCCCGTAATGCTCAACCTGTTTATTATCAAAATTAGCTAATACTGATGTTTTATCGGCAATGGCCATAGCATTGGCGTGATCGGACTGCTGCCAATCATGTTGTGACTGCTGATGACAAGTAATACATTGCTGATTTGATATAGGTTGATTTTTTTGAAAGTCATGGCCTGTTATTTCACTTCCTTGTGATGGAAAAACTATAACAATAAAAAAGAAAACAACATGAAATAACTGCAAAAAATTCAAAACAAAAACTCTCTTATGAAAAAAAGGCTAACTTAAAACTAGTTTTTTATTATACGCTTTCATATGAGGAAAGACTTGTATTAATTCTTGCTCAGAGAAGTGCCAATGTTGAGCTAATACGTTGCCAAACCAAGCAAAGCTGTTAGTGGTTGGCATCAAATCTCGCTGTTCAAATAGCTCTTGAGGTTTTAACCCCGGCCACTGACCTTCAATCTTGCCACCAGCAACTGCCCCGCCAGCTAAAAATAGAGCACTACCTGTGCCATGATCAGTACCTCCCGTACCATTTTCTTTAGCCGTACGACCAAACTCTGTACCAATAACAACCACGGTATTTTGCCACTCGTCACCTAAACCCGCTTTTAACTCAGCTAAACCATTATCTAATTCAGTTAATTTTTGTTCAAGGCGGCCACTTTGATTGTTGTGGGTATCCCAACCACCTAGCTCTAACATGCTACATTCTATACCTTGTTCACCCACCATCAACTTGGCACAGGCTTTAGTCAAGTCAATAAATTTACCTTGACGCTTTTTTTTATTTCGCTTTTGTGCGCCCACTAAACCACGTACTTCTAAACCGTTTTGAAGATTTTCTCTTAAAAGTTCATCATGTTGATATAGCTTTGCAATTGCCGAGTAAATATCGTCATCTGCATTCTTTAAGTTTGATGGATACCAAGTTTTCACTTGCTCACTGCTACGTAAACTTATCGGTGTTGCTCTAGCAACGGCCAAGGCTTGTTTCTGTTTAACATCAATCGCTCTTGCCAACCAACCACTATCGTGGTCTATATCACTTTTACCACTTTCTAAAAAATCTTGGCCATCAAAATGCGAACGTCTAGGGTAGCCTGTAGAAACAGCCACGATTGGAAGTAGGTCTTTTTTTTGATACCAAGCATGTAAATTTTTTAATGATGGGTGTAAAGCAAAGCCTCTTTCTAACGGTAAAAGTGGCGCTTTGAAGCTGGTAGATAATTTTGGTCGTAATGCTTTATATTGAGGGTCTAAAGTAGGCACTATGGTATGTAATGAGTCAAGTGCGCCACGTAATAATACCCAAATGATTTTAGGGTTATTTTTAGACTTTTTTAATGGTTCACTCGCAAAAACTGAACTCATAGGAAAAGACAACACAGCTAAACCAGCGCTAGACATTTTTATGAACTTACGTCGAGATAATGCGGATGAGTTTTTATTTAAAGCACGCTCAATTTCTGTAAAGTCTTCCATCATTATCTCCGTTGAAATTCAGGGCTCATTAAAAATAAACTCATTGCTTGCTGACGGCTTTCGGCTCTCATCACTGATTGATAAGTATGTTGGCTAACATTTTCCCCAAAGGTCAATTTCATCAATTTTTCTGTATTTTTTCTTTTTACATAACCAGACATCATTGTTGACCAATCTATACGCGCCATCAAAGCACTTGCGCCAAGCCAATCATTCACATCATCACTATAACCTGCGGGTGAGCCAGCATTAAAAGGTTGCTGACCTAACGTTGTTAATGAATAGAGCAATGATTTATTATTTATTTTCTTAAGTGCCAAGGCTCGAAACGTAGAAATAACAAACTCTCGCGGTGTTTTAAATTTTTGAGCAGTATCTAACCAGGCTTCATCCGCATCAAACATACTAAACATTACTTGTTTAATATTGCCTTGAGTTTTCAACCATGTTGCTTCCATTTTACTCAGCAATGACGCGGGTGGATTTGCAGAAACAAAGTGGTGAGCAAGTTTCCCACAAACATATTTTGCCGTAGCCGGATGCATAGCTAAATCACGCAGCATCGATTTTCCTTGTTCGATGCCTTTTTGTGCATATTTTTTGCCAAGCAACTCTCTCGCTCCAGGCTCATGACCATACCCACGAAAAATAAATCCAGCACTGCGCTCTTTTCTAGGGTTTTTAACACTCCAGCCAGTGATCCCCTTTGCTAATTCAATCACGTCTGTTTGGCTATAATCACCATCAACACCTAATGTATGAAGCTCAAGAATTTCTCTCGCAAGATTTTCATTTAAACCTTTATTTCTTTTTCTCGCCATTCTCGAATTAGGGCCAAAAGATCTTTCATTATTAAGGTAAATGAGCATCGTAGGGTGCTGTTCAACTGCCAATAACAAATCTTCAAAATTGCCTAATAAATTTGGCGCAATAGCTTCTCTTTCAAGCGTAGCACTTAGTCCAACCATTAATCTCCCATTGGCGCTAACACTAAAATGGTTAGAGAAAAAATCAAGTAATCGCCAACTGATACTATGTGAGGAATCAATGGCTTGTTTCAATGTATCAGTAGAGAGTTCTCGCAAAACTGTTCGGGCATAGTTTTTAGTCATTTTGTTTATTGACTGGCTTTTTTTCTGATTTTTTAATTGCTTCTTTTGTTTTTGATATTTTGAATGTTCAAGAAAAACATCATTTGAGTGAGGATAAGAAGTATTAAAAGTAATCGAGAGTAATTTAGACTTTATCCATTGCTTTGGGTCTTGTTTTGCTTGATTCAGTTCGTCACCGCGAGCACCGTATCCAAAACGGTTAACCGCAATATTTGCCTGATTTATTAGCGTTGAAGACATTGAATTGTCAGACATATCTAACCTCTAGTTCAATATTTTTATCATTATATATAATATCAATCAAAGGCTAGATTCCAGCCTCTTTACAAATCTTTACTTTGCACTAAAACCTGGTGTTCTTCTTCTATGTTTGTTCTTCTTTGGTTAATAACAAGATACAAAGATGGCAAGACTAATAAACAAACAAGTGTGGTAAATAAAATACCAAAACCTAACGATACTGCCATAGGCACAACGAATTGAGCTTGCCTCGATGTTTCAAACACCATTGGCGCTAACCCAAAAAAAGTGGTGATAGTGGTTAATAAAATAGGTCGAATTCGTCTTCGACAGGCTTCTTTAATTGAATCCAATGCCGAATGCCCCTGCTTAAGTTTTTTATTGGCATATTCAACGAGTATTAAACTATCGTTCACTACAACACCGGCAAGTGCCAACATGCCCATTAAGCTAACAACACTTAAGCCAAAACCTAATGCCATGTGCCCAAGAATAGCCCCAACCGCTCCAAAGGGAATAATAGCCATAATAATTAATGGTTGGGAGTAACTTCTAAACGCAATTGCTAAGAGAATATAAATGCCAGATAGCGCAAACCCCGTGCCTAACTCAAGTCTTGAGACACTATCGGCAATCTCTTCTTGATCACCGCCAAAAACAACTTTTATACCGGGATAACGCCCTTCTAATTCAGGAACTAAGTAATTTCTAACCGTTTGAGCCACTGCAGGGATATTCTCTTCTGGTATTATTTCAGCGCCAACCCTTTCAACACGTTGACCTTTGCGCCTAATAATATAAGCAGGCGCTAATACCTTATTTATCGTGGCAACACTCGCCAACGGCGCATATCCACCTGCTTGTGTTCGTATCAACACCGATTCAATTTTATTAACATCACCCCGTTCATCTTCAGGTAACCTAACCAAGGTCGTCACTTGATTTCGTAATCGATGTTGTCGTTGTGCTCTCGCTCCATATAAAGAAGCGCGCATTTGAGAAGATAAATCTACCGCGTCTAAACCTAATGCTCGTCCATTTTCATTAAGAGTTAGTTTCCATTGTGGCTTACCTTCTTCCATGGAGTTAACCGTACCAACAACATATTCATTAGCGTTAAGAAAATCAACAGCATCTTGAGCAGCTAATGACAGTACACTACTATCACTATGACGTAATTCAATCGTTAAAGAAGAAGTAGCGAGAGCGCTTGAACCACGCCTAGCGCCAGAGAACCTTAACTTACCGAGTTTATTTAACGACGCAGCATGTTCTCGCCAAAATTCTTTTACTTGGCTGGTAGAAAATTCACGTTCTTCGCTTTCTACTAGCAGCAATGCAACTTCCACACTATTGTCTCTTATGATACTACGGGTACTCACCACACTACTTTCAAGCGCGTAGGTTTTTGTCATTGATTCTGCGCTTTTCTCTAAAGTCTCCCGCAAAACTATTGCTTGCTGCTCAGTGGTTGTTTCAGATATTTCATAATTTGCTTTAACCCAGCGGCCATCCAATTTAGGGTATAAACTAAAGCCCATTTTTCCACTAAAAGCATAAGCAATAACGATAAAGAAAATAAAGCTCGCTATTGATAAAACTAAACTTGGCCAATTCAAGCATTTATTAAGAAAGGGAAAATAAATGGTTTCAATAAAATGATTTAATTTAGCTTGGCATGTTTGCTGAGCTTTATTAAACCTGAGCTCAATTTTACTCGGCTTTTTAGTATCAAGATGGGCCAAATGTGACGGTAAAATAAATAATGCTTCGACCCAAGAAACAGCAAAACACAACACCACTACAATCGGGATCGCGCCAAACAATAACTTCATACTACCCGGTAGTAGTAATAACGGTAAAAATGCCACTATGTTAGTTAAAATAGCATAAGTAAGTGGCTTAGCAACTTCATTAGCCCCCTTTATTGCCGCTTCTTGATAAGACATTCCCTCTTGAATATGAGCGTAAATATTTTCTCCAGCGATAATGGCGTCATCAACGACAATACCGAGTGCAACAATAAAACCAAACATCGACACCATATTAATGGAAACATCAAAGCTTGGTAAAAATAATATAGCACCTAAAAATGCACTTGGAATACCAGCAACAACCCAAAAGGCAAGTTTAAACTGCAAAAATAAACTCATGATAATCAAGATAAGTATTAAGCCAATAAAGGCATTACTGAGTAATAAACTTAAGCGTTTTTGATAATTTTTTGCATCATCATCCACAATAGCCACGCCAGCATTAGGTGGCAGCATGGCTAAAATTTCAGGCCACATTGCTTCAATAGCATCGGCAATCTGAGAAGGGGTTTGAGTACCCATGCGATAGATATTTAACTGTGCCGAAAGTTGACCATTGTAGGTCACTAAATCACGAATATCGGCAAAACCTTCTGTAACCTTAGCGATTTCCCCTAACCTTAATTGATCACCTGACTTATCTGAAATCAGCGGCACTTTAGCCAATTCATCCGCCCAAAACTCTCTTTGATCAACAGAAACGAGAATATCGCCACTAGCGGCTTTTATTTTACCGGCAGATTTTTCAACAACATTTTTCTTCAATAATGAAGCGATTTTATCTAATGTTAAGTCATAAGCTTGTAAGTCGCTTTGTGCCACCTCTACATGGATCTCTTCGCTAGGTATTCCCCTAAGTTTAACCTGTGAAATATAAGGTGACTGTAAAATTCTATCGCGTATTTGTTCAGTTAAACGCTTTAAGGAAAACCGATCTAAATCAGCATGAACTATCAGCTCCATCACATCAGCAATGCGAGTATCTAACCTAACATAAGGTCGTTCCATCCCAGACGGAAAAGAAGATATTCGATTAACCGCTTGTTGCGCATCTTGATAAATTTTTTGCGGCTCTGCGCCTGCTTCTAATTCGGCTTTAACTCTCATCCAACCCGTACCAATGAAAGTATTCATTTTACTGATACCATTAATACCATAAAGTACTGCTTCAACGGGGACCGCAATACCCACTTCCATTTCACTAGGGGCTGCGCCAGGATAGCTAACAACGACAGAAATAGTATCTCGCGACGTTTCAGGCATGTACTCCTTTCGGATCATAAAAGACATCACTAAACCACCAAAAATCAACGCTAGCATCAATAAATGTGGAGCAACCTTGTGATGTATCATCCAAGAAATAGGATTAATTGTCATTTTTTAACCTTTTTCCTTTCTTCTGTTTTTTCTTTTCATTTGGTCTTTTAAACGAGTTCAAATCGCCCTCTGTCAAAGGACTTTCTTGGTTAAATTTGTCCATTGCATTTGACAAACTTTTACGTGTTCTTACCTGTAAACCTATACTGGCTATTCCGGGTTTTTCTGCCAGCGCCCTATCACCTTTTTCAATTTTAGTACGAACATAAATAACATCGCGCCCTTTAAATAACACCTTAACTTTTCTTTTTTGTAGTGTACTGTTTTTATCAACCACCCAAATTGTATTATCTGCTTGTAACCAAGCGTGTTTTATCGTCCAAGCATTATCAATCGGCTTACCTTTCAACTGAACATTTAGAAAGTCATTAATAAAGACTTGCGGTTGATTTAATTGATGAACTAATGGTTTATCAATAGCCAACAAAAGCTTAATCTGCCTATCTTTGTTATCTAGTTCTGGCAAAACTGAAATAAACTTCGCTTGTCGTTTTGCTTCTTCTCCCCACAATCGAGATTGATAAACATCCGCAGGTTGCGACTTGTCAAATAAGGTTAAAAATTTGTGAGGAATTTTAACTTCAATCCAGTAAACATTCGTATTGACGATAGAGAAAAGTGAGGTGTTATTCGAAACTTTACTGCCTAAGCCAACATCTTTACTGATAATTTTTCCGTCAAAAGGCGTTAAAATTGTTGAGCGTTCCATATTTAGCTTAGCTTTTGCTAGGTTATTTTTAGCAACAAAAACTTTAGCTCGAGCCACCGTTAATTGAGGCTCTCGTAAAACAAGTGATTCGTCTATATTTAAGCCATCGTTGTTATTGAGTAACAACAACTCTTCTTTTGCTAGTACTTGGTCAACTTTTACAAGTGCTAACTGTGCCTGTGCTTGTTCAAGCTGAGCTTGTTGAGACTGTAATGAAAGATTAAAATCTTCTTCTTCAAGCTTTGCTAACCATTGGCCTTTTTTTAACAATACCCCAGGGGTAGCTAAAGGGTTAATCGCCTCAACATTTCCTGCAACTCTGGCATAAACTTTTACTAACTCAGCAGGCTTAACAAAACCAGAAGTATTCCAAAAAGGCACAACAGAGCCTTTTTCTAGTTTAATCGTTTGAACAGTACGTACTCGCTTAAATTGCTTTTTGTTAAAATGAGCTGGTTTTTGTTGCCCTGAATGCAAAATATAATAACCAAGCAAGGCGCCTAGAATAATAAGAAACAAAGGTAATAATTTGTTTTTAACGAAAAACCCGCGCATTAAGATTGTTTTCATTTATTTTCTTTTTTATTGGTTAGTTGATTTATTGAAGAAAACCTACCATGACTTAATTCTCGATATAGCAAGACACGATTGATGACAACTTTTTTATTAGCATCGATAAATTGTCTTTCTAGTGACAAAATACTTTCTTGTGCCTTTAATAGATTTAAATAATTGGTTTTACCATTTAGGTATTGTATTGTCGTTAGCTTCTCAGTTCGCTTAGCTAAATCAAGCTGAGCAGCTAAGTTTGTCTTTACTTTGACTAATTGTGCTTCATTAACAAGTACTTGGTTGACACTCGCAATTGCTTCTAACCAAGTTTGCTGATAATCCATCACTAAAGCTTTTAATTGTAACTTACGCTGTTCAACACGCGACTTTTTAACGCCTGCATCAAATATCGGCATAGCAAGTGATGCAATCAAGTTACCCGACCAATCATCAAATAAATCATTGAGTGAATTTTTTGTGGTTGAATAGTTAGCTCTTAACGTGAATCTGGGATATTGATCGGTTATGGCAACAGCTAAGTTTTCATTTGCCGCTTTAATTTTCGCAAAGGCTTGTTCGATATCTGGACGATATTGTAATACGTTAGCAGGAATGCCTAATACTGGAAGTTCAGGCAGTTTAGGTAATACGACTAACTTGCTTTTATTCAACTTTTCGGTAGCGATGCCAAGCCATAATGCCAATGATTGCTGATAAATATAAAGTTCAGCAAGGTTTTTTGATTGTTGAACTTCTATTGATTTCAAGAGTTTTTGTTGTTGCCATATGTTGGTAACTGAGTTTTTTCCCATAGCGAATCGGCGAGAGATGACCTTCAACGCATCTTTTGTTCGTTGAAACTGATCCGCTAAAACATCTTTTTTCTCTTGTTCTGAAATGATACTTAACCAAATACTAGTAATATTACCTGCAACTAATGTTGCATTTGCACGATACAACGCCTGTTGACCTTGCTGATCCCAATAGGCTTTATCTTCAAAGGCAGTAATATTTCCCCAGAAATCTAATTCCCAACTTGAACTAACACCAAAAGAAGCACTAGTTATTTCACCGATATCATCAATGGGTGTTGTGCCATTGGTTGTTAAATTTATAGTAGGGTACAAATCTGCCCCGGCTATTTGAGCATCAATCGCACTACTTTTAAGCCGTAAAGCTCTGGCTTTTAGTGATAGATTATCTTGCAGGCCTTGCGTGACGAGTTGTGTTAATTCGTCATTATTAAAACTATGCCACCAGTTTTTATCAAGCGTATTACTTCCTTGCTCGATAAATGAAGAAACCTGAGTATTATTATCAATTGTTATTTCGTTTTGTTGGGCACAACTTGATAGTAAGTAGACAAAAAGTAAAACTATAAATTTCATAAACACTATTTAATTACATAATCCCCATGGTTATTAGAGCTTGATTATATTTTATTTTATTTATATAAAATATAATAAAATCAATTCAATATCTAATAAACTTACATTTCTTTACTTTGATTTAAAGCTTATCAATAAATTTTACATATATTGTCAATTTAGACTATCTTTTGCTATCAACTTGTTCAATTTCCTTTGTAAGGAAGTCGTCAAATTGTTGTTTATCAGCCATTAATTTTTTAAATCCTTTTATCCCTGAACTTTAATCACTACCAAAACCGCTTAGTTTTTTAGACCTTGATTGTCCTTAGCGTTTTTGTATTTCAGTGTCGTGTTAAACCAATTTGATTTGCAAAACGGGGTAAGGCATCTTTTACTCTGTTAACATGTTTGACATCGATAACAGCACCAACAGTAAATTCATGTTTAACTAAATTTGGCATTTGCCTTGGCATGCTCAGCAGGTTTACCCGATTTGTCGACCACCTTAATTAACATCTATTGTTTTCCGTGCTTTGCTATACGTTCACTGGCGGCACACGTCAGGCTTTCGTACCGGTATAATTAACCCATTGGATTCACTCTGTTGCAACAGGCTTTCTAAGCCCTTAATATCTGTATCGTCATATTGCTGTCCAATAACCAACTTTCGCACCAAACCAAAAAACCTTAAAAGTAGAGTAATTGCGTCTACATTATTAAGAGAATAACTTGTCCGATATACGCATGAATCATTCGCTTCGCGAAATTAAATCATGGCTTTATAGTAAATTTCCTTTAGCAATCTGAGTGCATACTTTTGTTATATTTTAACCCATGTGACTCGTGACATAGTTCCATATATTGAAACATCTCACTCGCTAAAGGTGCCCCAATAGATGCATTTGTTTGAAATAGCGCGCCTTCTTCAACGCATACACTCAGATTCAATTATTAACGCATCACATTTTTGGTTTTACATTCTCAATAACTTCTGTGCTCACCCAATACAAATTTGATACTTCGCCTTCTTCGTTATATCGGCTAAAAAATAAATACTTGCCATCTGGAGTGATACTCGGAACTCTTTCATGAAAGTTAGAATTTACTTGTTCTCCAAGGTTAATTGCTTTTGTCCATGTGCCATCTTTCTTCTTAAAATAGACATAAATTTCACTGTCAGTTCTACTGTCATCTTCTTCGTTTCGAGCGTTTACTACTATATAATTTTGAGATGGAGAAATAGCGGCGTGTATGCCAAATTTACCAATTTCAACTTCCTTTACTTTGGGAAAGCTACCATTAACATTAGGCGCATAATACGTTTTCCATGTTGATAAACTAAAATAATAAAGGTCGCCGTTGTTGGCTTGGATCGGATAGAAAACATTGTCGTCATTTATAGGTGAATCAAGTTTTACTGCATTGCCCCATGAGTTATCTAGTCGGTTTACATACCAAATTTTGTCAGAGGTAAAGTCTGAGTTGACCGCTGTAAAATAAAGACGTTTACCATCAGGGCTCACAAATGGGTGCATTTCATGAGTTTCTTCAGTAAATTTTGCTTTTTGAATCGGTGTCCATTTTTTGTTTTCGAGTTTTGAAAAATGGATAAGTTGATCTTCGTCTTTTCTATTAGCTGTAAAATATACTTCATCTAAACTAGGGGAAAACGAAATGCCGACTTCATGTCTTCCATTGATTGAAATAATACCAGGCGCAAAAACTTCAGGGATTAAGCTCGGCAACTTTTGCCCGAGATAAGGACCTTGGAGGACAGGAAACTCATTGTGACTATAGCTTTTGCTACTGTAAGCTAGAATAGAAAACAGCAGAATAATTGGAATAGAAATATACTTCATAATTTACCTTTATTTTATATTTAGCAGAATGCTTAACCTCTGCGCTCTAATAACAGCTATTAATATTACGCCCATATGATTAAGGTCAACATAGTCGTAGTTCAAACAAGACCAAAGTGGCAGAATTCAAGTTGAGTAACTTGTGAGTCTCTTATTGATACTAAAAAATGGCCACTGCTAGTTCACCTTTGTTCAATAGTGAGTTAGAGGGAATGACAGGTAATGTCGGCAGAGATGTCGCTTTGATTAAGCCTCTATGATCGCTTTGGCAGAGCTGGCTATTTTCAGTTGTAAATTGAAGCTTAATTTAAGATCACTTGGTAGTCATAGTGACGATTACTATGATTGACTGGCTTGGAATTTTGTTAACTTGTGTCAGAGGCCAACAAAGTGGCAATATGTACAATTACTACCCAATAATAATTAGTACTTATGGCTGCAGAGAAATATAAATAATTTCATTTAAACCTTTTGCTGTTCGCATGCATCATACTTTGAAAGTAAAATTGATTTAAATTGAACCCAAAGGATTACTCAAAGATGAATAATAGAAACAATGTAAATAAGTTAGTTGGAATTATTTGTGCTGGCTTGTTATTAACACATTTGGTTAGCGGTGCTCATGAAAATAAACAAGTTGAAGAAAAAACCTTAAAATTGTCAGTTGACGCTATAAAACAGCTTGAAATTGAAGCAGGTGCCGGGTCTATTAAATTAACTGGTAATGATGACAATGAAATAGTAGTTACGGCAAAAATCACTAAAAGTAGTGATACTGATTATGAACTCACACTAGAGAAAAAACGAGGACGTGCTTACTTAATAGCAAAAAACAATACGAGTTATTCCAATAGTCGACATCGTTTTGAAATCGACTTGGAGATCAGTGTTCCTTCAAAACTTGCTATTGAGTTGACTGATGGTTCAGGTGATATCAGCATTAAAAATATGCTTGCAGATGTTAACATTAAAGATGGTTCAGGCAGTATCCTTGTGCAAGATACAAAAGGACGTGTTGAAATTAATGATGGCTCGGGTGACATTCACATTTCAAATGTTGGCGGTGAAGTTGAGATAAATGATGGCTCTGGCTCTATAACAACTAAAAACCTTAGTGATGATTTGAACATTAGCGATGGCTCTGGAGATATTAATGTTGAACAAGTTACGGGCAGTGTAGTTGTTCATGACGGCTCTGGTAGCATTAATGTTGATACCGTTGGAAATTTTAAATTAGCACAGGATGGCTCAGGTGATCTTGACGTGACTAATGTTGCTGGTGAAGTTGATCTAGGTAACCACAAACGTAAATATCGTTAATAGCTAAGTAATTATTTAAAGCTGATGGATATGATCCATTAGCTTTCTTTTTACACTCATACTTAACCTCTTGATAAAAATAGTACAGTAGGTACCGATACACTGATATTTTTTGTGGCGTAAGGCTTTAGCCTCGTTTTAAGTGTGTTTGTAAGTGTACATAACAACCAGTCAAGCCGGACTATTATTAAGGCGTTAGTCAATCACTTGATCTTAGCAAGATAAAGCCGCACAATCCTCGGCTAGTCAACAGCGTGCTATAAGCGCAGAGAACGATGGGTAAAAACCTGGAAATTAGCTCCCAGGCGACAATATTAGTACGTAACAAGAGTAGCAACTCATGCATGCAAAAATACAACTTAGCAAAGAAGACATTAGAAAAAACAAGCCAGCACGAGATGAATACTTAACTAAGCCAAAAATCCCTTTAATACTGGTATTAGATAATGTAACTAATAGCTATAATATTGGTGCTTTTATTCGCTTGGCTGATGCTTTTGCTATCGAAAAAATCATTATCTGTGGCGAGCTAACGATTTCAGATAAGAAGTTTAAAAAAGCCTCTAGAAATGAAGCTAAATGGGTTTGTATTGAATATAGCGATAGCACCACTTCTAGCATACAAGCATTATCGGATAAGGGTTATGCTGTTTATAGCGTTGAGCTATGCCATCAGTCTGTTGATTATAGTGATGTTGCTTACCCATCCCCATGCGCATTAGTATTTGGCAATGAACGAAAAGGCGTGAGTGAAGCTGCATTGCAATTAAGTCATCAACAAATACACATTCCTATGTTTGGTATGGGGAACTCTTTAAATGTTTCAACCGCTGGCGCTATTGTATTAGCAGAATGTGCTAATCAAATTAGAAAACTCCCACTAGCCCAGCAACAAAATTAAAGCCTCTTTTCAGTTTTTTTATGTCTTAAAGTCAATAAATAGTGGTTTGTAGACCAACTTAGTGATTGCTAACTATTTTTAATAAGGAACTGAGTAAGAAGTTAACAGCCCTCTCTTGATTGGTTTATCGTTCAACCACGCCATTTATTTAGTAAAGTAACTTACTCGAATAGGGCAAAGATTCTTTTGTCTGCATGTTGTAAATATGCGTATTTTAACTCTAATACATGACCAGCTAAATCCATAGCGTTAACATTAGTATTTTCCCATGAGCCTTCGACTGACCAATGCACCGCAATATCTTTCAACGTTTCATCGTCAATTGTTGCCAACTCCTCGGAGAAACTTAACGGTAATAACCAAAGGTTGTCACTTAGAGCTGAACTCGTGCATTTGAAGCAACTTAATAAATCACCTATTTGGTCTTTGGTAAAAAGACCACCTCCCAAAACTGCGGAGTCAGATACTTCTTCAAAACGACTATAATCGCACTCACTTTTTGCTGCGAAGAATATTACGTCCACATTCAATCCTTTAGGTATTTATAACGCTGCCAAAAACGGCTAAAACTACTAGTATTATTCTAGGTGAACATTTTGATCAATTCATAAACCAACAACTTAACACTGGTCGTTATTGAACAGCAAGAGAAATAGTTATAGCTGGAACAAGAGATCTAGAAAATCAAGAGGTCAAGTTATTAAATTTGAAAAGTTACAATTGGGATTACTTTCGCTCTCATAGTTGTTATGAGTGTAAATGTAAATGCTGTAACTTTTTCCTTGAAACTATTATTTCTAACGCTCAGTAACTCAAGGGTTAAATAGCGCGACATATTTTCATTTGAATTATCTAGTCATAATTTCAGCATTATATTCAAGCATTAATAAAAACTAAGATATAAAAAAGCCCGATTTGAAATTACCGGGCAATGGAGTAATACAGGGGAATGTTAGAAAGTTTCTAATTTAAACTACCTAACAATCCATTAGAGTCGTGGACTATCAGGGTCTAACGTTTTAACGCATCTCATGATTTTTCTACGTGATCCAGTAGGAGCACTTTTTGCACAACTGATATCTTGTGCATCCGCTCCATACTTATCTATATAATTATCGACTAGAGGTTTGAGTATGTTTATTTGCTTACTATTAAAAGCATTGTGAAGTTTATCTCTTAACTCACGCCATGTTTTTTCTTTTACTTCTGTTGCAACATTAAGCCAAATATAAGCTTGCCCATAATCTTGGGCGGTTCCTTTGCCTTCCAAATAAAGTAATGCAAGTGAGTATTGTGCTCCTTTGTTACCTAGCTTCGACGCTTTTTCTAAATGTTTAAAAGCTTTGTCATAGCTTTTAGCGGTTAAAGCATTAAAACCTATTCTTGATGATTTATCATAATCAAAAACTTCCGTATTTTTTGCCGCATTGACATTTATAGAAAAAAAACAGCAAACAATTACTGAGGCTATTATTAACTTTTTCATCATTAAATTCCTTTACTTATTTCGACCAATTAAACTACCTGTATATTGTGGCACGTAATTTTGCGTCATTTGATGTGAATATGTAACAAAGCTTATTTAAAGTTGCTGTGAGTAATATTCACTTACAAATAGAAGAAATTTTATCGAACGAAGAGAAGTGGTTCCCATTGTTTGGGCACTTTATTTATTTGGCAACGGTATTCATTTATTGTGGACCAGGTGCAAATTCTGAAATTAGGCATAACGACGGAACAAGTAAGATAGCTGCTAATAATAATTCACTTATAATAAGGACACTATCTGTCAGAGTGAAAGCCTGTGGAAAAGTGTTTTGACAAAATCGAAAATCAGGGAGGTTGAAATACAACGGACAAAGTTTAGTTTATGACAAGAATTTTTCAAGTAATAATTGGCTAAATCGTTAAAGCCAAGGTTGACTGCTGATTATTTGAACAGCGCTAGCTTATTGGTTGAACAGCGGAGTTTCTTCTAATATGCACATTTTTTGTGGATAAGTCTGTGAGTTATACTTTTATAATGTTCCTAAACCGAGACTACATACGATTTCAATAAGCATGTTTAAAAAACGAGCATCTTAAAAAGTAAAATACTAAACCCTATTATCCAAGCTGTTTCTGTTTTTGACTTGAAAGAAGTAAAAGTGAAAGACTTTTTAGTGGTAACCTCTGTCATTCTTCGAACTGTGTTGTTCTGGAGTTAGTGTTTGTTTTACTACTTTTTGTCGCCTAAATATCAACCAACATTCTCATAAATCTATAATAAATATCAGCCAAAAAAAATAACCCTAAATGGGCTATTTTGATTGTTATAGTAACTTAGAGTAAAGAGGATGAAGTCAGATCCTAATATCTACGTGTTGACCCAAAGTCGACTCTAGGCTAGATGCTTGCACAGGAGGCACCGATTCTAAAAGTTGACCGATAGTTTTTTCCTGCTGATCTTGAGACTGCTTTAACAGACTAACATTCACTTTTTCAAGTGTTTGTCGCTGAGTTTCAGCGGTCAAGGTAGCACCGACACTGCTTAGATCCATATAAACACTCCGTGTAAAAAGAGAAAGTAATTATTCTCTTATAAAGGTTATCGGCAGCTTTGTAGATAACCATAACAATTTAATATTATTTTAGAGATAAAGACAAATTAATGATGCAAGACACAATGCTTTAGCAATAAAGCTCATCAACCCACCTAAAAAACTCAATAATATAAAGTACCATTCAAGTCAGTTTGAATTTTGCAATATAAGTATCTTTATCATATAGTTAATTTGATATTTACATTGAGTCTACAAAAAGGAATGGAAGATGAAAAAAACACTATTGCTCATATCAATTATAAGCTTCGGCTTATTAAGTAGTAATACAGCCTTAGCTGCTACAGCTAAAATAGGACCCTGTGCAGAAGCTGTCTGCGTGGATTATTTTAAAAAATATAAGAAATATGCACGTTTAGGCTACACTGATGCCATGTTTACCTTGGGCGAAATGTATTATTTTGGCCATGGTACCGACAAAAATGTAAAAAAAGCACTAAAACAATATAAAAATGCAGCCAAGTATGGCTCGGTAAAAGGTCAATATAAAGCCGGTATATTATTTCTTAATGAAGAAGACGTTAAGGATATCGACGATGGCATTAAATATTTAAAAAAAGCGGCAAGAAATAACTATGTTAATGCAAGTCTTGTCTTAGGTATGATTTACTTCTCAAAAGATTATTTCGAACAGGACCATGCTGAAGCCGATAAATGGCTCGCGAAAGCTTATGAAAAAGGCCACAAAAAAGCACCTGAATTTGTCGAGCGCATGAAAGCAACAGAAGGTTATGATGCCGCTAACTTCCCTGAGTTAATGACAGCAATTGCCGATAATCCTATTGCTATTGTGAAAGCGCCTGAAAAAACGTCAGCTACGCAAGTAGCAAAGCAACCTAGCAACAAATCTAAAATGGAGGTTATTACCGTTTACGGTACCTTACCTGAGTTGTTTGATGCGCAGTTATTAAGTCTTCGAGGTGCTTACCCTGAAAAATATGCCAAGGCTACAGGCTCTAACATCGTTGGAAACACCTGTCAAAAATCGATAGCTTGCGGCATGACATTTGATGGTGATTATGAAAGATTAGCAAACCACTTTATGGGGCACCATGCGGTAGTGGCACATAAAAGAGAAGGAATAGGTTGGTAGACACAGTATAAGACTAACTAACAGTTCAATCATTTAACAAATCAAAGCCCAAACAAAGCCATCATACTTTTTTGGGCTTTTTCTTGCGTTAAAACCCTCTGTAAAAGTTCTATCATTCCCTGCGCTGTGTTTGTTAGCCCCAAATATGACGCCTTTTATCAAAATTGAAGGTAGCTTTTTATTTTTTTGCACTCCTATAATCTTTATCATATAGTTAACCTCGTATTAACATTTATCATAAAAAGGGATAGAAAAATGAGAAAGATATTAATGCTAGTGTCACTAATAAGTTTTAGTTTATTAAATAGTAATACCAGCTTTGCTGGCACGGCTAAAATAGGCCCTTGTGCCGAGGCAGTATGCGTAGATTACTTTAAGAAATACAAGAAGTATGCGCGCTTAGGTTATACCGATGCCATGTTTACCTTAGGCGAAATGTACTATTTTGGCCATGGGACTGATAAAAACGTTAAGAAGGCACTGAAACAATATAAAAATGCGGCTAAATATGGCTCAGTAAAAGGCCAATACAAAGCCGGGATATTGTTCCTAAACGAAAAAGAAGTTAAGGATATTGATGATGCCGTTAAGTATTTAAAAAAGGCTGCACGAAATAACTATGTCAATGCTAGCCTAGTATTAGGTATGATTTATTTCTCGAAAGAGCACCTCGAGCAAGACTTTGCTGAAGCCGATAAATGGTTAGCTAAAGCTTATGAGAAAGGCCATAAAAATGTGCCTGAGTTTATAGAGCATATGAAAGCAACTAAAGGTTATAACACTGCTGATTTTCCTGACTTGATGAAAGCCATAGCCGAGAATCCTATTGCGGTAGTTAAAAAACCTACTTCCCCTCCTGCTTCACAAGTAGCGCAACAATCAAGCAGTAAGTCAGATATAGAAGTTATTACGGTATATGGCACATTACCTGACTTGTTTGACGCTCAATTATTAAGCCTTAAAGGTGCTTACCCCGAAAAATACGCTAAGGCAACAGGCTCTAATATTGTTGGAAACTCTTGTCAAAAATCAATAGCTTGCGGTATGACCTTCGACGGAGACTTTGAAAGGTTAGTCGGCAATGTTATGGGAAATCATTCAGTCAATGCGCATAGGCAAGAATGGTAAGAGCCTTAATTACTCGAGCTCACCTCTTAGTTAGAGAATAAAGGCGCTTACTAGCGCCTTTATTTTTGCCTCACAAAAACGTTAAGCGTTTTAGGCTTTTGTTAAAAACCGTCGCTATCTGCTAGCAGGAAAGCATTCTCATCTTCAGCACGTGCTCTCATCGTTGCAAGCCGCGCTCTTATGCCGCCCATCATTTGAGTGAACTGCTGTTCATTATTTATTTGTGAAAAAACAGGTTCAAATTCTGCTTGCCATATTCTTACCCAACCTGCATCAATTGCACCTTGCATATATTGATAGGTTTCTGTTTTTTTATTCTGCAAAGCACTAATTAGCGCCATATTATAATAGTAGGCAGGGTCGTTAGCTTTTTTGGTGGTACTATTTGCTAAAAAACGTGTTAGCCCATCAATAATATCTTCTGCTTGCACTGATTTTTCAACTTGCAGATAGGCATATGCCAGATGGATAGCCGGCAGTCCTTCTGAAAGGTAATAAAAATAACCATCTTCGCTTGAGTTCACATTGCGAAGGCGTTCAAATGAAGAAATAGCTTGAGCATAATTCTTTTGGTAAAAGGCAGCTTCAGCCGCTATGTAGTCATTCATAGAGTCCATATCACCGTCAAGCTTGCTATTCTTCAATAAATAGAGCGCCTCACTTTTCTTGCCTTGTGAGGCATAAAAGCGTGCTTGCATAAAGTTTAAATCTTCTTGTGAAAATGGTGACTCAAGTTTATTAGCATACTCAAACCATTGCTCTGTTTGTTTGATTTTCCCCATATCCATATTTGCAATAAGCAAGCCTTTTATTGCGCCTTTATTTGTTGGATCAACTTCAATCGCTCTTTTATACATGCTGATTGACTCATCTAACCGCCCCCTCGTTGACAGTATATTGCCAACCAAGTTGTAAGCACCAGGGTAATAAGGGTCATTTCCAATGATTTGAGAGAAAACATCCATGGCCTTTTTTTCAGCCCCTGATTGGTAATGACTCCAGGCAACATTGTACGCCGCAACAGGCGATTTAGGGTCTAACACATAGGCTTGTTCAAATAACTTATGAGCGCCATCAATGTCACCTCGGCTTTGTAACAAAGAGCCATACCACATATAAGTCATTGCATAATTTGGGTTGATTTCCATAGCAATTTTGAACGATTTTTCAGCTTTTAGGGGATCGATGTCGCTCAGCATTAAACCTTGCGTGGCATGTGCCGCGGCTAATTTAGGGTTTAACCTTAATGCTGAATCCAGTGCTACTTTTGCTGAATTTTGAGCCTGTTGTTTTGGTACATTACTATAAAGAGCAAGCAAGATACTAGCATCCGCGACACCAACATAAGCTCGAGCATAGTTAGCATCTAAGGCAATAGCATCTTTAAAGTGCTGTAATGCTTTACTTATTGAAGGTGCAGTTCGGTGCGCTAATTCTTTCTGGCCTTTACCAAAAGCAACCATAGCATCAACATTTCTAGTTTCCACAACAAATTGTTGTGTGGTCATTTCTCCTAGCAAAGTAACCTTCATTTTATCTACAACGGCTTTAGCAATATCATCTTGAATTTGGAAAATATCACGATATTCTCGGTTATAAGTTTCAGACCATAAGTGTTCGCCAGTACTCACTTTAATCAACTGTGCTGTTACTCGAATTTCATTAGTAGTGTCATTTTTTCTGATACTACCTTCAAGAATAGTATCTACACCTAGTTCTTGTCCTATCTCTACAATAGTTTTATTTGATACACCTTTATAAGCAAATGAAGAGGTTCTCGCAGCAACTTGTAAGTCTGGAATTTTAGCTAATAGATTTAGCAGTTCTTCCACCATACCATCAGCAAAAAATTCATCTTCCACATCATTACTAAAAGGAATAAAGGGCAAAATAGCGATAGATTCTTTTTTACCTGCCGACAATTGTGTTTTCGCTATCGGTGGCGCCGCTACGACGGCTACTTTTGGTGAGACATTCCCTTCCTGATAAAGCTCAATACAAAGCGTAATAACTACTGCCAAAGCAAGCGTTCCTGCGACTGACAAAGTAGTTTTTATGTTAACTTGAGGGCTACTCTTATTAGATTCATCATGTTTGGCTCTAACAATACCTTTAGCGGTAAAATTATATAACCAAGCAAATATTAAAGAGATAGGGAAACCAACTAAAAACACTTGGAGTAATAGCGTCATTACAGAATCTGGTAAACCTAAGGCAGGCACAGCGAGATCAGCAATTTGGATCAACGGCCAAGCAGAAACTGCGTATATGGTAGCCACTTGAAATACTTGTCTTTGTCTTAACTGAGCTAAGAAACTATCCAATTATTTTCTCCAAGATCTCATTTAACATTTGTCCATTAATTTATTGCTTTTTCTATGGTGACAGAGCCTGTTACCGTTTTCAGATTCAGCTCCCCTGAGCCATCCCCAGAAACGAAGCTAAGTGTTTTTTTGTGCAAACTAGCTTCTTCAGGTAAGTCATCGGTAAGTTCGTTATTAATATCGCCACCAAATTGACTAACGACTTCACAAGCAGCATTTAAATCACCTGTCACTTTATAATAAACATCGCCACTTACACTGGATATATTTAAATGAGATTTGCTTTTTACCGAACCTCGAATTTGTGTATCACCTGAAATATTTTTAATCGTTAACTCATTCATGCCACTAATATCGCCAATGATATCTCCCGACATGGATTTGAGGTACGCTTTGTCAAAGTCTCCGGAAAAGTTAACCGAGCCACTGACAGATTCAACTTTCATAATGCCCGAAGAATCCGCAACCTTAACATCACCACTGACCACAGAAAGCTTAATTTTTCCGTTAGACTTCCTTATCATTAAATTGCCATTAATTGACTTCCCTTCAATATGACTCGTAAGTTTGGCAATACTAAAGGAAGTGTCAATCCCCTTAAAACGCAATTGGGCACTTTGTGGCATATATATATTTAGAATACTGACATCACCCCAGTGTTTTTTCCCTTCAGTATCAACTTTTATTAACGTTTTACTTTTCTTATTTTTAAAAATCAAATTCTTTATCGTGTCGTCTAGCTCGCCCTGAATCATTACTTCATTTTTGTTCCATCCTTTAATTTTTACCAATCCGCGAGGAATTTCAACAAAAACAATTCCCTGTGCATCAACTTGCATAGTGCGGCTAACTTTTTCTCCAGACAAACAAACGCTTGAGAAAGTAACGATTAGGAGAAAACTAAATTTATTAAGGATATGATTCAAATTATTGCCTCTGTTCGTGCCAACTTAATATTTAAATTAAGGGGATATTAGAAGTATACATATATTTATATGATGGGGGAGGTTTTATCATTAACCAATATTTCAAATGTAAGAATTCATTTATATTTTCATATTGTGAAAAGCAAAAAGCTCAAGGGTTACTTGAGCTTCAAATAAAAATACATAGATCATTAAAACGGCATTTTCATAAATACATAGATCATTAAAACGGCATTTTCATACCTGATAATTGGGCATTAATCATGATTAACCATCATTAAAAACTCTTTTATTATTATATACTTATAATTTTTCATGTAATCATCATTAACCATAAACACTGAAAATTTATTCCCTCTGTATTCCATAATACTGTTTAAAGTAGAAGGGTTATGCAGAGAATATTCTAGACGTTAACTAATAAATTTGAATTATTCAATACTACATAATTTATTAATATCCTGATGGATATTGAACATCTTCTTATTGTTTTATATGATGGAGTTTAACTAATAAATAAGAATAAATACAAGGAATTATAATGAAAAATAAATTTTCAAAAATAGCGTTATGTTCAATATTAGCTGCAAGTGTTACCTGCACATCTGTCCTAGCAGAGTCAATGGCTGCACAAATAAAAAAACGTGCTACAGAAATAGCTGAATTAAAAGCAATGCTGAATGATCCAGACCAGAGCATCCGCCTTGCCGCACTTGATACCATGTTAAAATCTGAAGATACAGCAATGAGGGAATTAGCTTATAATCTTGGTTTGAATTCTGCGGATGATGCAGTTCGCGCTATAACTTTACGTAATAAGTTTAATGAGCTTTCAACCCTAGCACTGAATGTGACGTTACCTGAAAATTCAGATAAAAAAGCCAAGGGAGTTTTTGATTCTTATGCTGGTTCGGGCATTTATTTAATTACTTTCGAGAAATATGAAGAAAGCAAAGGTCAATTTAAATTTAAAGATCAAGCTAATAGCTCAGGGAAAGATGGTTCAATTTCTGGTTTAACATTAAGCTTTAAAGGCTACTACTGTAATGGCAGTATGGCACTTAATGAAGAGTCTGAATTCCAAGGCAGCTTAAACTGTAAAGGATATTCTTACCCTATAAAAGCAACAGTAATTTAAAAAATAGTCAATTCAGACAACCCCACTTGATCAACATTCCCCCAATTTGAGCGAACCACTAATTTTAACCGCTTCGCTTTAATTGGTGGTATTTGAACATCAAATACTGGTTTATTATTTATCCAAGTACCCGAATAAACACTAGACCATCCCCTTGATCCCTGTCCTCGTCTGCTTGCCAGAATTTCAATATCTTTAGGGAATAATGTTTTATCATCCATAAAATTACTAAGAGTTAACCCTTTTATCGTTTGCATTTTTTGATTGAAATCAATTAACAATTCCACAGCCCCACCTGAGGGTTTAACTACCCATGAACTATCGTTATTTTGATCATGTAAGTTAGATACTTTATAGTTGGAGTTTAGGGTTGGGTGACTCCATTCTGTAATATTAAATTCAAGACTAGCCAACGGTGTTGCATTTTTCACTATCGCATTCTTTTGTTTTCTATTCGATTGCACAGAAAAGCTTGAAGCAAAAAATGGCCTTATCGTTTCAATAGCTCTATCCATTCTGAGCAACTTAGCTTCACCACTATTCGCGTCAATAGACTGAAGAATTCCGATTGGTGTCGCATTTACATAAGCAACACTCCCACTTAAGCCTTTATATAAAGGCATATTCTCTGAAGTAGGTTTTATGGTGAGATACACTAAACCTACATCTATAGTTACTACTGGTGTATCAGATTTAGATCCATCTGCATTGATAGATGAAACCACTAAATTAGAGGTATTTTTCAAAATATCATCAATAGCACCAAAAGTAGTAATTTGAGTATGACATTCTTTAATTGCTGCCCCTGTTACCAAAGAAATAGAGAGATCATAACCAAAACTTTGCAACCTCTCAGTTTCACCTAGTGCTCTTAGTGAGGTTCCTGTGATCACATTGGCAAAAAACTCCTGTCCAAGTACGTGCTCAGGCGTTACTAAATAACACAAGTTTAGCCTTTTAACTAGGAAGCCTTGACCAACTTCGCCAGAATCAACATGCACTTGAGTCAATGAAGCAGAGAACGTGAAAAAAGATAATGTCATTAAAAAAACAAATAAAAAATAATCTTTATACAAAAACATGTTAATACCTATAACTTATATATTTTATTCGGTTTCATTATCTTTAGGTTTAAGTGCAAACCTAAGAAGCAAATCTAAAAATTCCATTAACAAAAATACTGTTGCTAAAATAGTGGTGATTGCAGCAATAATGGGATCTTTAGTTATTCGAGACCACTTAGAAGGTGTGATTTGATAATCTGCACTACCTAATCTAAACACCATTAATACTTCTCCTTCACCGTGAACAGTAAAGTCAAAAGAAGTCTTATCTGAAATACGAAGAAAGCCTTTCATGTTACTATTATTTTTTAGACTATCATCCTTATATAAGGTTAATCGATCACCCGAATCTAGTAAGTAGTCACCTGCTATATATTTTTTATCTCTAAATAATTGTCGTTCAACAATCCGAACTTCACCTGATAATAAAATCTTATCAACTCCCTGCCCTACATCTTCACCGATATGTGTTTCACCTTCAAAAGCTAATAAAGATGCCTTTTCAATTGGCAACTTTATTTCAACATAGTCCAATAATTCTATAGACCCTTCAGATGATTCTATATAACCTGCGGATGTCCCTGAGCTTGTAAAGATGATTAACAATTCATTGCTTCTATCTAATGCTTTAATAATTGAAACACGGGCAGTAGTATCTTTATTTGGAAAGAAATAACTATCTTCTGGCAACCAATCGCTTTTGTTATTTTCATCAGGAAAACCATTATTATATATTGCACCTGATATATTCCATTGATTAATGGCATCTTCGGAAAAAACAATCGTAATAGCTTCAGTATCACCTGTAATACTATAAACATTATCTCTAGGCCAAAGCATAACGAAGAGCACCAAAAGTACCATCACAATAAGAAATATGAGTTTAAATTTGTTAAAATGTGAAGTTTGATTTTTAAGTGAGATTACTGCACTTTGTGTTGCTGATGATAAGGACATTAACTTCAACTCTTGGTATACAGAACATTAAATTTAACGGGAGGGAGCATTCGACCTGATTTTCTTCTTAGAACCGAAATTTCATTAACTCCAGCAATCAAAGAGTCTAAACCAACTGTACATATTGTATCGTAAGCTGTTCTTTTACCTTGCTCTATTCGGTCACATTTCAGAGTGCTTTTTCGTCCATTTTTTTGATTTGTATTTAAAAACACATCACTACGACCTGAACTAACCATTATTACAACTTGCTTTTGTTCTTCATTACCACGAGATGAAACTAGAACATTCTTAAGCTTTCTTTCTGAGCATTCACCTTCAAATGCCAAAACAGCTAATTCTGTTGAAGAAAATGAGTTTAAAGTATCGTTATATTTAGTAGGATACTCTGGTGATATAACACCCTTTACGTTTTCATTACCAACTTTATATTGATTGATTGACCGATAAGTACCGTCTTGGGATTGAACTCTAAAACATATAGAGTCACTTTCTATCGCTGGTAAATTAATAAAAAAGCCACCCTCACCTTTTACTTCTAACATTAAACCAGCAATGACTCTGCCACTAACTGGTACGTTTGAATTAAAATTTTCATTAAATGAATTATCATCCAATTGAAGTTGGCTAGTGTTTCCTGCATGTACACTGGAGATAAAAAATAAGCAAAACCAATAGATAAATTGTTGTTTCATTAAACGTCCTTTTAAATATTAAACTCAATGTAGTTTAATTTTATTATAATTATCAAGTAATAATCTTAAATTAACATATTCAAGACTATCTGAGTGAAGTTTATTAAAAAATCAGTAATAAATAGCTGTTAAATATTTATTCAGATAATAGGCCATTACAAACAATTTTTTATAAATTCCATTTTAAGGTGCTGTTATATTTTCTTTACCCAAACCTTTCATCAACACATCAAACATCAATTCAGCAAAGCCTTTAGTAACTGCTTCGTTTGATAGCACCTTCATTGCCATATTTTCATGTACGCCCATACTTTGTATAAACAACATATTCATCGCCTTACCGAATCTATTTGAGTTTCGAAGGTGAAATAGGTTTTGAACAATCAATGATAATGATTTTGATTCGAGGGTTTTGATTAATGTTATTCAAATGATTTAATAAATCATTTGAATTGTTATATTTGGTAGGTTTTGAAAAGCTATCTCCTTTAAACCAAGCAACTAAAAACACTCCTTCTCTTGTTCCTTCAGATTTCATATATTCGGGAAGTTGATGCGTCAGCCCTCTGTCAAGGTTTTGATTATGCGCCAATTTCAACTCTACGCATGATTTCAATAACTTATGCTCTGGTGTGTTATAACTAAACAAGAAATCTACAGAACCATTGGCAGTTACAACTTCTCTTGATATTTGAATTCCAGAAAAATCGCAAATACTTCTAACTGTTAGCTTAATTAAAGGCTGAATATCTACTTCTTTTCTAGGTACTAAATTCTTGCCTTCGTTCAGCCATAAATATTTGTAACAAGCATGGTGTTCTACATCCCTCTTGCATGTTACTTCAAGTAACTGAAGTATTAATAAATTGAAACCGACTGAAGTATTGATATTACAGTTTTCAAAAATAGTACGAATATTTTTATATTGATCAGCCAGACTAACTTTTGAGAGTTGATCTAAATATTTATTAATACTAACTCTGCTTGAATTAGGATTGGTTAATGCCTGTAGTTTTGACTGCTTAACTTCATTGGATATTTTATCTCTATGTTGAACCATATAATTCGAAAAAACATCGATAGTTATGTCTTTTCTATCTATGTCTAAGGCAACACTTAACTTACTGTGGTGTTCATATAATTTATCAATTATATATTCTTTAATAGGATAATATGTTCGACCTCTTTTAGATGTTTCTAATTCGAAACTTTTCTTATGGATTTCTCTATTAATAATCTCTATATCTGGATCAAAAAATTCATCACATTTAATAACAAAATGTGTAAAATTTCCCTGTTCATTTAAATCTGTATCGCAAAACATCAACCAAGACATCCCACCAAAAGAAAATGTTCTAAAAGCTTGATAAAATGGGTCTTCAACAAAACTGGTAATAGGGGATAATGAAAAGTGAATACCTTTTTCCAAATAGCCTGATGCGTTACTTTTACTAATCATTGCCTGAGGCATTGAAAATCTAATTTCAGTGTACAATCGTTTATTTTTAATATCATCAACTTCTATTTTTTCAAAAGACATCCCCAATGATTCAATATGCATCATGGAATTAGTTTCAATTAATGATAAAAGCAATTCAAACTCTTCTTTTTCAAAAAGTTCACAATACTCGCTAATTAGATCTCCTAAATCATCTTTAGATACCAACGCAAGACAACTGCAAAAATTTATATATGCATGAACTAAGATTTTTATTTCTTGCTTAGATTTGGCTGATTTAATTAATGAGTAAAGCTCGGTTACACATTGTAAAAAGTTCCCTTCCTTTTGAAAACTTTCAACTATTTTAGATAGTATTAACTGATAACTCCCAATTATTTTATCCAAATTAGGAAGCTCTGAAGAGTCTGGGTTAATCTCATTTTGTTTTAACAAAGATTGGGGTAAATTAATTCTAGCAGTTAAAGCTTTTCTTAACTGAAGAGAAGGTATTATTTCAAATATATTTACTTTCAGTACTTCTTCAATAAGACTTTCTATATTTAAAATATTAAACCTTAATGCTAAGGGGTATTTATTTTGTTCAATAATCGAATTTGATTGCGATATTATTTCAGCCAACCAACTACCAGAACTCTTTATTTTTAAGTGATTAATAAGATTTGCAACTATAAAAAGAGGCTCTTCAATTAAATTAATCTCTTGATCTTTTCCTTGCGCATCCTTTACTCCTGCTGTTAATTTTTGAGTATCTTTATAAGGATAAATGGCTGTGTAACTATCATAAAAATTTCTTAGCGATTTAATGATTTCTACATCAGAAACAGCCCTATTTTTATTTTGAATAGCAAATAAAGTTTCAAATACAGGTTCAAATTTTTTTACAGCTACCGACTTTTTAGACATTTTATATCTCTGAATTAATTAGGTTTTTTAAATACAATTAAAAATAATTATGATTTTTATTTAAAATATAAAACTAACGAATAACACTACTCTCTGCTGGTGCTTTAAACCACTCTTCAGATATTTTGCAGTTTTCACTATCTGGTGCTGGTTTAGCCTCATGAACTTTTACATGTAATGGCATTGAAACACAGTTTCCAAAAACTAAAGCTTCACCAGGTACCGATTGTTTTATTTTATTAACAAAGTCTTCAGAGAAAAAAGGTAAAACTGCATACACATAGCGCATATCTACTTCATTTTGAATTCGATGGATTATAAAGTTAGCGCACTGTGATAAAACAGTCTCAGATAGCTCTGATGGTCTTTGTGATGAAACAAGCAGGTATAAGGAATATTTTCGACCCTCTCGTGCTATTTTCTCAAAAATATTTTCTTTAAATACATATTTATAATCTTTCTTAATATAACGATGTGCTTCATCAAGAATAAGATGTATAGGGTTTTGCCGCCTTTCATGATTCATATACTTTTTACGCTCTTCAAAAATCAAACGTGAAGTAACACTTGTTAATGTTTCTAAAGAATCAGGAGATAACTCACTTGTATCAATAATAACCATTTGCGTTTGATGTATATTTTTCTCATCAAAGTCCCAAAAATCAGCTAAATAAGATTTAACATCTGTTATTGAACCATTTGCACGATCACGCATAAAATCACAATTAGTATTATCTAAAAAATAATCCAAGCGCGTAAGCATTGTA
>MAAB01029235.1_pt1 | contig 29883 bp, 28 predicted proteins | sample 1115991 | NCBI WGS metagenome assembly MAAB01 (sample SAMN04961124, study PRJNA320927) | seawater metagenome | isolation source: sample BD02T18 sea water enriched with oil for 18 days | place: USA:Gulf of Mexico | collected 2013-07-27
TGAGAAGGAGTCTAAATAATGTTATTCCTGATAGAGCTTTGGGAATCTGTCAGGGGTTTTATTGCAACTGGCGGTAACGTACTTTACGTTGTTGCCTTTGCACTCTTATTGATGTGGATTTTGATGATAGAACGCTATTGGTTCTTGTCATCTGTCTACCCAGCAATGAAAAACGATATCGTTTCTCGTTGGGATGCACGCACAGACACAACGTCTTGGTATGCACATCGTATTAGAGAGACTTGGATTTCCGAAGCAAATGAACTGCTTGAACAGCGTATGATCACCATCAGAACCTTAGTGGCAATGTGTCCATTAATAGGCTTGTTGGGAACAGTAACCGGTATGATTGGAGTGTTTGAAACAATGGCACAACAAGGTACAGGTAATCCGCGATTAATGGCCGCAGGTATATCGCAAGCAACTATCCCCACTATGGCGGGTATGGTAGCAGCATTATCAGGCGTGTTTTTTAGTTCAAGACTTGACGCTCAAGTTAAACTAGCAAAGGCTAAACTGGTTGACAGTTTACCTCATCACTAGAGAGATATTTTCATGGCACGTAAAAAAATTCGTGAGGACGAAGAAGCGGTAATTGATATGACACCGATGCTCGACATCGTATTTATCATGCTGATCTTCTTCATCGTAACTACTTCTTTTGTTAAAGAAGCAGGTATTGAAGTAAATAAACCAAAAGCGGCACAGCAAACTAAACAGAAAAACGCCAACATCTTTGTTGCAATTAAAGATAATGGTGAAATTTGGTTAGATAAAGGCCGTGTTGACATTGAACGTGTTGGCGCAAGAATTGAAAAATTACTTGCAGAACAACCTACTGATGTCGTTATTATCCAAGCTGACAAAGACGCTAAACATGGTGTTGTTGTTAAAGTAATGGATGCAATTAAAGAAGCAGGAAGTGGTCTTAGAATCTCTATTGCTGCAGCGAAGGGGTAGAGTATGGGACGCTTTTTAGTATCAATACTACTAGGCGCTGTGGTTACCTTTGGTTTATTTGCTTTTATGGCTTTCCTTGTTTCTAGCGGTGATAGAAGCAAAGATGAGGCACAAGAGAATATAATCGTAGAAGTTAATACTACGCCGCCAAAGTCTTCTGCAGAGACGCGTCGTCGAGTACCGCCGCCGCCTCCGCCGCCGCCTAAAGCGCCGCCAAAGCAACAGACTCCTGAGCCTGAAGCAAGTAACGACACAGGTGGTTTGCAGTTTAATATGCCAGGTGTCCAGTTAGCTGGTGCATCAACAGGTTTATCTGCACCGGGAGCTGGCTTTGGCCGTGACGGTGATGCTACGCCAATTGTTCGAATAGAGCCTAAATACCCTATTCAAGCAGCTCGAGATGGTAAAGAAGGTTGGGTTAAGCTTTCTTTTACTATCAATGAAATTGGTGGTGTTGAAGATGTTAAAGTAATTGAAGCAAAACCTAAGCGTGTTTTTGACAAAGAAGCCAAACGTGCACTTAGAAAGTGGAAATACAAGCCAAAAGTTGTTGAAGGTAAAGCAATGAGACAACCAGGTTTAACAGTTCAATTAGACTTTAAAATGGACGGAGGGAAGTAATGATTTTGAATAGTAAAATGTTGAAAAAATTATCGACTTCTTTAGTTGTTGTCGCTTCTCTTGTAATGGCTCAAGTACCTTTTGCAGATAATGCAATGGCTGCTGCTGCTAAAGCAGAGAAAAAGAAACGTCCTACTCAGCTTGTTGGTCCATCGGTCGGTAAAAAAGTTCAAAAGGCTTTTGAACTTTACGCTGGTGACGAAAAGAAGGGTATTGAGTCTAATATAGATGGCGCCTTGGTTGTTTTGTTGGATATTAATGCCAAGAAAGATTACGACAAAGCTTATGTTGCACGTTTTATTGCTGTTATGTACGCCACTAAAGGTGACCAAGAAAAAGAAGCAATTAAGTATCTTAAGATAGCGGTAGCTCCTGATTTGTTAAATGAAGGTGACCACGGCGAAGCTTTAAAGTTATTGGCTGATTTGCAAATGCAAACCAAAGACTATAAAGCAGCTTTGAGTAACTATTATGCTTGGATGGATTTTACTGGTAAAAATGATGGTGGCACTTGGGTGAAAATTGCCCAAGCAAATTATGAGTTGAAGCATTTAGATAAAATGATTGTTCCAGCTGATAAAGCCATTGCTGCTTTTGGTGATAAGCCAAACCAGAATCCTTACATCTTAAAGATGACTTCTTTTTATGAGCAAAAGAAATATAAAGAAGCAATCAAGGTCTTGGAAACGGTTATTTTAATATTCCCTGAAAATAAGACTTGGTGGACACAATTGCCAATGTTTTATTTACTTGTGGAAAATTATCCTAAAGCTTTGCAAACACTTGATCTAGCATATAAACAGGGATTTCTTGAGAAAGAATCTCAAATCAAAACATTAGCAAATTTGTATTCTTCTAATGAGTCGCCTTATAGGGCTGCAAAATTATTAGAAAAACATATAGCTTCAGGTTTGGTTAAAAGAGATGACAAAAATATCTCTACTTTAGCTAATGCTTGGCATGCTGCACAACATGTTGGTACGGCCGCCAAGTATTATGGCGAACTAGCTAAGATGACGGGTGAAGCTAAGCATTATCGTAAGCAAGGGATGTTGTTGAAACAAGATGAACAGTTTGTTAAAGCAATTCCAGCTTTAAGGAAAGCACTAGAGCTTGGTGTTAAGAATAAGGGACGTCTGTACATGAGTATTGCTGAATCTTATTTCTACCTTGAAAAGTATAAAAAAGCTTATGTAGCTATTAATAAAGCAATGGAAGACCCTAAGTCGCGTAAAGCAGCTAAAGGTTGGAAAGGTTTTATTGCTGATACAGCTAGACGCAAAAATGTTTCAATTTAGTTAAATATATTTTAACTCTGAAATCTAGATATAAAAAGCCAGTTATTCTATAAAAGGGATACTGGCTTTTTTAATGAAAAATAATTTCAGAAAACAGAAATTTTTTGAAATTTAAATTAGCACTTGATGGTCTATCTACAAAGTCAAATAACTAATACAGGACAAGTATTAAAAATTTTAATAATAAGGAAGCATGTCATGAATATATTTAAGAAGTCTGGTTTAGCTGCAATTATGGGCTTATTAGCTTTTTCTGTTTTTGCCAGTAATATTGCTAAAGCTGAAACTAATCCATTTGCTGCTCAAAACTTAGTTACATTTGCAGCTGAAGAAACGAGCGAAGGAAAAGCTAAAGGAAAATGTGGCGAAGGCAAGTGCGGTGAAGGAAAAGCTAAAGCGAAAGGAAAATGTGGCGAAGGCAAGTGCGGTGAAGGAAAAGCTAAAGCGAAAGGAAAATGTGGCGAAGGCAAGTGCGGTGAAGGAAAAGCTAAAGCCAAAGGAAAATGTGGCGAAGGCAAGTGCGGTGAAGGGAAAGCTAAAGCTAAAGGAAAATGTGGCGAAGGCAAGTGCGGTGAAGGAAAAGCAAAAGCAAAAGGGAAATGTGGCGAAGGAAAAGCTAAAGATAAGAAATGTGGTGGTTAATTCACTAACCTAAGCAATACTCTTATCCATATTATAAACGAGCCTAGGGCTCGTTTTTTATTTAGATGTTTTATTGATAACGTAAGGCTAATTTAATGTTGGGTTACCTATATAATAATAAATAGTCCATTTTTCACTGAAAATACTATCTAATGGCACTATATGAGTAGATAACGAAACTTGGCTACTTGATGCTGTAAAAGTGCTTTTTCGACCATTATCAGCCTTTCTTGGCTGTTCATCCATTTTCCACTCGTCACCTAAGCACTGTTGTATCGTTTGTTGAGCATTCATGTAATAAGTTTCAGCGGTGACTTTATTATCAGCGGTAATATTACATGAATAGGTGGTTTGCGAGTCTCCCAAAGTCCATATATGACAATTATCGCCAATGATATTGTATTTTGCTTTCCAAGTATTACTTACTCGCGTTTTAACTTTTGTCATTTTTACTTGTTCAAAGCCATCATCATAAGCTTTAATCAACAGAGATATTTTGGCACAAGGATTAGTTACTGGAGCAAGTTTTTTTTGAGCAATAGTGTTCTGGTTTACACAAGCACTCAGTAATGTACTTGATATGATCAAAGAGAATTTTGTTAAATTATTCATCAAAATAGCTTCCTGCTACTAAAGGATATCAATGAATTAGATGATACAAAATTACGCACTATTTTCATATAAAAATCCCAGATTTTAATCGGTACTTAAAACTGTTAAAATACTGCTATCTACTTTGCGTATTTTATATATTTCTATTAGGAACTATCTTGAACAATAATGATGTGCTGCGCCGATTGCGCTATACCTTTAACTATAATGATAAACAGATGATAGCTTTATTTTCGTCAGCAGGCGCTACAGTGACCCGTGAGCAAGTTAGTCAATGGTTAAAAAAAGACAATGATGCTGACTTTGTAGGTTGCCAAGATGTTGATCTAGCCGCATTTTTAAACGGTTTAATTAATGAAAAACGCGGTAAGAAAGAAGGTTCACAAGCTGTACCTGAAAAGCGCTTAACTAACAATATTATACTCACAAAATTAAAAATCGCGCTTAATTTAAAAGCCGAAGAGCTTATTGAATTACTTGGTAGTGTTGATTTTCGCTTAAATAAACCTGAATTAAGTGCATTTTCAAGAAAGGTAGATCACAAGCACTATCGTGAATGTAAAGATCAGGTTCTTCGCAATTTGCTACAAGCAATTGATAAAAAATATCATGTTGCTAGAACAGGAAGGATTGAGAAGAGTACCACTAACACTGCTGCTAAAAGCAAGTCTTCAAGTAATAGTCAATCTAGCTATAAAGGAAAAGAAAAAAGTAAAAAATCGGAGCCCTGGGTTGATGGTGCTAGACCCAATTCTAGTGCTATTTATGTTAACCCTGACATTGATAAAAAGGGTAAAGAAAAGTCCTCACGTAAAGTTTTAAAATTAAGGCCTGAAGATATTTACAAACAACCTAATAAATAGGTAGTGTAAATAACACAGAGGTTTTCAAAAATTCCTAGTTAAATATAAAAAGTCCATGTATGAACCTATTTGGACTTTTGCTTTATATTCTCATTTTAAGTCTCACTAAAGAATAAAAATATGAAACCAGTCTTAGCACTTAGTAAAAAACTGCAAACTCAAATTCAGTCAAAAATAGATTTGAAAACTAAACCTCTGGGTGCTTTAGGACAGATTGAATCGCTAGCCTTACAATTAGCATTAATTACTCAACAAAGAATCGGTAATGATGAAAAATTAGCAAAAATAGAGATATCACAGCCTATAATGTTGGTTTTTGCGGGTGATCATGGAATTAATAAACATAATTTAAGCATTGCACCAAGTGCCGTTACAGGACAAATGGTCGGAAATTTTTTACAAGGAGGGGCAGCGATCAACTGTTTTTGCCGCAGTAATAATATTGATTTTAAGGTCGTGGATTGTGGGATTTTATCAGCTGTTGCTAAAAACGAGCTCAATGAAAATATATTAATAGAGCAACGTTTAGGCGAAGGAACTCAAGATTTTTCTACGCAAGCTGCCATGAGGTTAACACAGGTTGAACAAGGTTTAACTTATGGGGTACAACTAGTAAAACGCTGCCTTGATAAGGGTTCAGATATTCTATTGTTGGGTGAGATGGGCATTGCTAATACCAGCTCAGCCTCAGCTATTATGGCGGCATTAACGCCTTACAGTGTAAGTGATTGTGTTGGTGTTGGTACAGGTATCTCTCCACAACAGCTACATGATAAAGTTGCATTAATAACGCAAGCCTTATCAAGATTTTCGAATAATCATACTGAACATACCACTGCAACTGTGCTTAATGTACTTAGCGAAGTCGGCGGTTTTGAAATTATACAAATGGTGGGCACTATTTTAGCTGCAGCAAAACAAAACTTAGCAGTAGTCGTTGATGGTTTTATTGTTAGCGTTGCCGCTTTTGTTGCCGTTAAACTTGATAATAATGTTAGTGATTATTTGATCTTTTCTCATTTATCACAAGAAAAGGCACATCAATTATTATTAGCAGAATTTAAATTACCAGAAAACAGAAAGCCGTTATTAGATCTTGGTTTACGCTTAGGTGAGGGTACAGGCGCTGCATTAGCTTTACCTATTATTAATGCGGCTGCTAGTTTTTATAATGATATGGCTAGCTTTGAAAGTGCAGGAGTCACTGTGTGATCAAAGACCAAAGCTTAAGAGAAAAATGCTCGGCAGAGCTTAACTTATTTTACTTAGCATTGAGTTTCTTTACTTGCTTGCCAGTACCCAAAAAAATGAAATATACCAGTGAATTACTTAGCCAATCTAATCGGTATTTTTCGTTAGTTGGTTTGTTACTTGGCATAATAATCGCGAGTAGCTTTTACATCTTTAGTCTTGTGTTTCCTTTAATTGTTAACATTCTTTTAATAATGATGATCAGTTTATTGCTAACAGGTGCCTTTCATGAAGATGGTTTGACCGATATGGCTGATGGCATTGGCGGTGCTTTCGAGCCAAAACAGCGTTTAGCAATTATGAAAGATAGTCGTATAGGTACCTATGGCGCTGCTACCCTTATTATCACATTAGCATTGAAATTTTCTTTGTTGCTAACACTTGCACAACATAGTGACTTTACTTTAATCGCCGCCTTATTACTTGGCTATTCATTATCGCGTACCCTGGCGGCGAGTTTAATTAGTGCTTTACCTTATATTAGTGATGAAAATAGTAGTAAAAGTGATTCATTTGTTCAATTACAAACAAGCCAAGACATTATCATTCTCATTTTGTTTGGGGCAATGCCTTTATTTTTATTTTCTCTTTATATTTTACTTTCAATTGTGTTGACGCTATTTTTATTTCGGACGATTTTTATTCGTTGGTTAACGGCTAAAATAGGTGGATATACAGGTGATTGCTTAGGAGCTGCGCAGCAAGTTTCTGAGTTATTAATTTATTTGGTCTTGGTGTTTTTTCTAAATGAAAGTAATCTAATACTGACTTTAAATTCAGGAGGCATATTGTTTTGATCCATTTTGTTTTAGGTGGAGCCCGATCAGGGAAGTCACATTTTGCTGAGCAACAAGCCTTACTACTCGCTAGAAAACACAATAATAAAGCTATTTATGTTGCGACGGCGACGGCAACCGATGATGAAATGAGCGCACGTATTAACAAACATCAACAAGATAGAAATGATCTTTTTCAGCTCATTGAATCACCGCTAGCGCTCTGCACTACCTTATCTGAAGCACAATCCGGAAATGTTTATTTACTTGATTGCTTAACCTTATGGCTCAATAACGTTATTTTTTCTCAGCAACTTTTGCAAAATAAAACAATAGAACAAAAAGCTGAACATCACCTCATAGAAGAAATAGAACAACTCATTCAAACGTTGGACAGGAAATTTTCATCTAAAGAGCTTGATATTATTATTGTGAGTAATGAAATTGGTTTAGGTGTTGTACCAATGGGTGAAAGTACTCGCCTATTTGTAGATTATTGTGGTTGGCTCAATCAACAGGTTGCGAGAATTTCTCAACAAGTTACCTTGCTAACGGCTGGTCTACCGTTGAGTTTAAAATCAAATAATAATAAATAGTGGTTTTATGATTGAAATAAGCTTGCTTAGGCATGTTAAGGTTAATGGTCCGCCGGCATTATATGGTCATACTGATATTGCCCCGCAAGTTGTGCAAAATAAGAGTTTATTAACCGCATTGGTGAACTCTCAGCAGCTCACACCTTATGACTTAGTGATAAGCTCTCCATTACAGCGTTGTCAACTTTTGGCAGAACAATTCTCTAAAACGTGCCAAATTCCTTTAACTTGCTTAAGTGATTTTAAAGAAATGAACTTTGGTGATTTTGACGGTGTTGCTTTTGATGATCTTAATTTTGATGATAGCAGCCAATCAAATAGTCAAGGTTGGCAGCTATTAGAAAAGTTTTGGCATGCACCAGACGATATTACCTTGCCTAAAGGTGAGCCGCTTGCACTTTTTCATCATCGTATTATCACGGCATGGTTAGAATTGATAGCACAACAATTTAGTAACTTATCTAGTAATAAAAAGCCTATTAAAATTCTGCTTGTTACCCATGGCGGTGTTATCCGTATGATTCTATCTCATGTTTTACAATTAGACTGGCAAAGTGCTACGTTGCAACAACACCTACAAATATCCAATGGGAGCTGTAGTCAGATCACTATTACACGCCCTTTTAGTGAAAATAATAAAACTCATAGTGTGGTTAATTACATTGGGTTACCCATGCCGAGCACCATTTAGTAAACTATCTATTTTTAAAAATCGCACTATTTAAAAAATTAGGATTGTAATGAAAAGTAAAACCTTGATGATACAAGGCACAACATCAGATGCTGGGAAAACCACATTAGTCGCCGGTTTATGCCGCTTATTTGCGAAACAAGGCATTCAAGTCGCACCATTTAAACCGCAAAATATGGCGCTTAATAGTGCCGTAACTCCATGTGGGGGGGAAATAGGCAGAGCCCAAGCTTTACAGGCTAAAGCTGCTAATGTAGCACTTGATGTTGATTTTAATCCTATCTTATTAAAACCAAATTCAGATACCGGTGCTCAAGTGATCATTCATGGGAAAGCCATATCACAGATGGAAGCTGCACAATACCAAGATTATAAAAAAGTAGCTATGGGTGCTGTGCTTGAGTCTCATCAAAGGTTAAGTAAGCAGTACCAGCTGATTATGGTAGAAGGGGCGGGTAGCCCTGCAGAAATTAATTTACGAGAGGGTGATATCGCCAATATGGGTTTTGCTGAAGCGATTGATTGCCCTGTGATCATAGTGGCAGATATTGATAAAGGTGGTGTTTTTGCACAACTTGTTGGCACGTTAATGTTACTTTCTCAATCTGAACAAGACCGCGTAGTTGGTTTTGTTATCAATCGTTTTCGTGGTGATATTGCCTTACTTGAATCTGGCTTAACTTGGCTTGAACAGAAAACGAGTAAACCTGTACTTGGTGTTCTACCTTATTTGCACGGCTTAGATATTTCTTCTGAAGATGCGCTAGTGACTCAACAAAGTAAGCGGTGTAGTGAGCCTAAAGTTAGAGTGGTAGTGCTTGTGTATCCACGTATGAGTAACCACACTGATTTTGATGCTTTGCGTCATCATGATGAAATTGACTGTCAGTTTTTGTTTGCTAAAAATCCAAAAGTAAAAGTGAGCATTCCTCCATGTGACTTAATTATTTTGCCGGGTAGTAAGAGTGTTATTCACGATCTTAATTTTGTAAAAGAACAAGGTTGGCATGATGAAATTGCCAAGCATTGTCGTTATGGTGGTAAAGTTATTGGTATTTGTGGCGGTTATCAAATGTTAGGTAAGCAAATTTTAGATCCTCACAATATAGAAGGCAGTATTAGTCAAAATGATGGGTTAAATTACTTCTCTATTGTAACAGAATTACAAGTGGCTAAAACATTGAAAAATGTTGAAGCAGAGCTTTATTTAGAGCGGAAAAATGTCACAGTTCGTGGTTATGAAATTCATGCAGGAGTTAGTTATCAGGTAAATGATAGTTTAAAAAATAATCAAGCTTTACTTAATGTTAGCGGTAGAAATGAAGGTTTATTAACACCAGATAATCAAATAGCAGGCTGTTACTTACATGGGCTGTTTGATACGCCAGAAGCTTTACAGCTTATTATGCACTGGGTAGGTGGAGATATTGGTAAAAGTGTTAGTATTGATGAACTGGAAAGTATAGCTATCAATAGAATTAGTGATGCTTGTCAACAATTTCTTGATATGGATAAAGTCGATAAATTATTAAGTGATTGGTATAAACATTGATATAAATCAAAACGTACTTGTTTTGTCTTGCTAGAATCATAAAGTCGGCATTTTATGTGGTTCATGAATGTAACCATATAGCTTTTTCGATCTAACATTATTAATAAGCAAAGAGAGACGAATCCTGTGTCAGACAATAAAAAAAATGAACTAGAAAAACCCATAGTCTATTCTTGTTCTGGTTGTTCTAATTTAGCGCAAATGGCGCATAATATTTCGCTAAATCTTGATGGTGATGGTATTGCTGAAATGTCATGTGTTTCAGGTGTTGTTGGCAAAGTAGGTCCTATTATGGACTTAGCAAACTCTGGACGTCCTATCATTGCTATTGATGGTTGTGGTTTGTCTTGTACTAAATCATGTTTAGAAGCAAGTGGTTTAAGTGCGGATTATTATTATCAAATCAGCGATTTAGGTTTTGAAAAACGCAGTAAATGGAATGATTCATTAACTGAAAATACTATTGCAATGAAAAGTATTTATGATCAGTTATTTGAAGAAGGAATAGGATTTGACAGTAAAAAGTAGTCAATAAGTAATCAGTAAGTTAGCAAGTAAGCTTGCTAACTTTTTCTTTAACACCGAGAGTAAAATCGTTAAGTTAGTAATCAACCCATTGAGCATATTGCTCTTTTGTTCCTAAAGCCGCTTGGCTACCTTTTAAAGAAAAATCATAACCACATAACGTAAAGTTACCACGAAATGCTAAAGCTTGAATTAGCGCTTTACTATCTAGCGGTGAAAAATCAGCAAAATAGTTAATATTTGTACCGCCACTTTTTACTACTTGTACCGATAAAGTACGTATTGGCTCTCCTTTATTAAAACTGATTTCCTTACAACTTTCATCACCTTGACCCGTTAATTGTGACCATAAAAAGGTTTCATTGACTTCATCAGCTTGCCAATTAATACTGATTCCTTGGTACTCTGATAAATACAAAGTATAATTGTCAGGCATGTTTAACTGATGGTTTCTTGAAATAGCAGGCTCTGAGATAACAACTTGTTGATTTGGAGTTCCTCCACCTAAAGTGTTATCAGTTGCTGTAAAATAATTAACTAACCATGAAACAGTAACGCCAATTAATGTTATGCCAACAATCGCAGCGACAACTAATTGTGCTTTTTTATTGTTTAATAACTTTAAGCGTATCATTTCACCAATATCAGCTTGTTCGCTATATGACTCTTGTTTTTGAGAATAAATATCACTGTCAACTGCATTAACTTGAAGAGCTGATTGAATATTATTGTCAAAATTTGCGGCATTATCACCAATTAATGTTGGTTCTATACGAAATTTTGTTTGCTTACTTTGATGAGCTTCTTGTTGATACTCGCTCATGTCTACGGGGCCATAGTAACCTAGTATAAAATTTAGCTTGGTATTACTTGGGTAAGTTAATAATACTGCAGAGCAAAGTGTGGGAATGACAAGCAGGTAGTAACTGCTGTTTTGTTCAGATAATATAATTATCATGGCTACTAATACAAATGTTAGGCTAGGTGCTAATAACCAGTTTTTATTGAGTTTTGCATCATGTAGACGGCGTAAGCTAGCTAAAGCAAGCACTATAGAAAATGGCACTAGCAATACTAGAGATATAAAAAAACTACCAGAAAATGCAGATGTTAACATAATAAAAACGACATAAAGGGTACTGCAGATAGCAAAAAAACGCGCTCTGTTATCAAAACCTTGTAAACAAAAAAGTGACTTTAAAAACTGCACTGTAACTTCCTATAAAATTGGAAAAAGAACTGAAAATTAATTGTGGTTAATGTATTCGATAAGGTGGAACATCTATATTATCTAACTTTAGCCCGTATAAACTTAATGTTGCGTAATTGTTAGACTCTCCGTCTCCGCTAAACTCTATATCAAACAAGCTAAACCACACTAAACCATGTTTTTTATTAAATGTTAATCGGCTTGAGCGTCTTGCGATAGCAATAAATTGTAACTGGCTTTGTTCACAATATCGGTTAGCATGTATACGTGCTGCTTCTGATACTTTTCTCAAATAGATAAAGTACCAACAAACTAAGCAAATAACTAATAAGTAATAAATATTTTCCATGGTGTACTAATTTACCTTGAGTTCGTTAAGTTTGATTAAGTTCATATTTGCTTGAATAGCTGACCAATTGCCTGTGATAATTCACTACTGCGTTCTGGTGCACGCATACACTGAAAAACAACTGGGCGAATAGTAGGTATTGCTGCTAAATCTTTAAAAATACTATTAAATAGTGCTTGATCTTCACAATCAATTAATTGTTCAAAATACGCCATTAATTGTTTAGTGCCGGAAAGCGCTATCCAACACCGGCCAGAAAGAGTGATTAATAACTCTGGAGCTACATTTTTTTGCTCTAATAACATATTAATAAATTTTTCAACGTGAACATGGTGGCAATTGCTGGCTAAGCTACGAAGCAAGTGTTGCTGTGTTTGAAAAAGAATTTCATTTTGCTTCTGACTCTTCTTAGCTAATTTCATTTTTTCTTGTAGTAAATCTAATAAAGCATCAATCAATTCAACAGGAAACTCTTCATTTTCTAATGCACTACACAAGGGAAATAATACTTCAATAGGCATATGAGGTAGAGCGTTAATTAACTTGCGACTATAGCTTTCTTCACTATCATGTTTTTCTCTTATTCGAACGGCAAAGTCGGTAATTCCTTGTACTCCAACCATTTGCCAATCATCCCAATTACTTTCTTCACAAAGGTAAGCTAAAAAAGGCGAAAAGTACTCGCTTGGCGCTTGTTTAAGTTCAAATTTAATTTTGCTATTTAATGCCGCTAATTTGTATTGCGCAGGCGTAAATAAATAAGGGTTGTTTTTAAGTAATTCTTCTTGCTGTTCATTAGCATCTTGCATTAAATCACAGCCAAGCGCTTCAATAATAATGGCAATGAAATGATTTCTTGCTCCCTGATTTAACAAACCACGTTCGTCTAAAGGAAGTTTTAATAACCATAAATAAGGTTGTTGAGATTGCTCTTGCCAAAAAGCAATGGCTATACAGGCATGTCCTTGTGAAGGAGTAGGGTAAGGTATTTGGTTTAATTCTATTTGTTCAAATTGCTCTTTTGATATTTTTTCAATTTTTCGACCGATATCATAAAGCTGAAACTGAGAGTTCGATGAGTGCAAAAGCTGTGAAATAGTGTCAATAGTATTCATAACGAGAAATATAAAACCAAAATAAAGAGTGATTGAGTCTGTGCGCTATTATAGAGATAATGCGCTTATCTAGCAAAATTAAAAATGTCCTTATGTCCTTATGTCCTTTCTATTTGATAACCTAGCGCTTGAAAAACCCGTGTTAAATGTTCTGTATCAAGATGAATATCTAGTTGCGGTTGATAAACCTGCAGGATTATTTGTTCACCGAAGTTTTATGGATAAAGATGAAATTTATTTTGCTTTACAATTAGTACGCGATCAAATCGGTAAGTATGTTTATCCGGTTCACAGATTAGATAGGCCAACATCGGGTGTGTTGTTGTTTGCCTTAACTAAAGAAATTGCAAAGAGGATGAATGAAGCTTTTGCCAATAAATCTAATGGTGCTAATGGCGGTATAGATATTAATGCTGAGACAGGGCTTGAGCTTGAACAAAATAGTGATGCAGAGTTAACAAAAACCTATTACGCTTTAGTTCGTGGGCACTTGCCAATAGTTGAGCAGAATACGTTGATAGATTACTCACTCAAAGAAAAACTAGACAAACTAGGCGATAAAAATGTCAGTCGTGATAAAGCGCCTCAATCGGCGCAAACATATTATCAGGTGATCAAACAGGCAAGTTTAGCTATTTCATTGGGGAAGTTTGACAGTGTTCGTTATTCTTTAGTTAGAGTAGAGCCGGTAACAGGGCGCCGACATCAAATTCGCCGACACCTTGCTCATTTACGTCATCCCATTATTGGTGACATCAACTATGGGGATAATAAGCAAAATCCTTTTTTTATTAAACATTTTGGCTTCAAGCGTTTAATGCTTATTGCTAGATCATTAAGCTTTATTCACCCAATTACTAAAAAGAAAGTGACCATTACTGCAGAGTTTGATGAGCAATGGCAACAAGTTTTTAAAGAATTAGATTGGTTGATTTAAAACAAGATAAACCTTATTTGGAATATTTGAGAGCATAAATATAGTATGCGCTTTTAAACATGAAATAATTATCAACTCTTTGTCAATCGCTTAGCAAACACATTAGCATGATTAAAACCTATGCTCGTGTTTCTTGCCATTTTGGTGAAAATTAAATAACACCAAGGCACTAAATATAAACTTGTGATAGTGGAAAATGTTAATCCTCCAATAATTGCAATGGCTAGCGGAGAATAAGAAGGGCCATCACCACCTATTTGTGTTGAGCCTAATGCTAGCGGAATCATGCCTAATACAGTTGTGGCAACGGTCATTAATACTGGACGCAATCTGGTTGCGCAAATTTCGCTGATCACACTTTCTAAGTCTTCTAGTTTAGGCGTCATTTGGTTGATTTGATCAATCAAGACAATACCATTATTCACCACTATCCCCATCAAGATTAAAATACCAATCATCCCCATTACTGACATGCTAGTGCCTGTAATAAAGAAGAACCAAAATACACCCACGATAGAATAAATAATTGAACTAATGATCGCGGCAGGTAGCAGTAAAGACTCAAATAAAGCCGCCATTACAATGTAGATCATTGCCAACGCAAGAATCATATTGGTAACCATGATTTGTTGATCGCCTTGTTGTTGGTCAAAGCCTTGTCCTAGTTTCCAACTGTAACCTGGGGGTAAATTTATTGAATTCATAGCAAGCGATATTTGTTCTTTTGCTTCTTCCATCGTTATGTCGTTTAAATTTGCGCCAATGGTTAATGCCGTTTGACGATTCTCCCTATATATTGAAGTAAGTCTAGGTTGCACTTTAAATTCTGCAACATTTTCTAAGGTAATCGTTTGTCCGTTTATTTGAGTGATGGGAAGTTTTTTTAATTGGTTTAGTGAGTACTTTAATTGTTGATCGTAAAGCAAATATATTTTTACTTCGCCATTAGGATCATGACGAAAGCTCCTTAGCTCTAAACCGCGTAAAGCGGTGCCAACAACTTGTGCAACTTCTTGAGAATTCAAACCTATTTGACTCGCTTTAATGCGATCAATAATTAGCACCATTTCTTTTTGATGTTGAGAAACAGCGCTACGAACATCTGTTAAACCCTGAAGATGATCTAAAACTGGCACTACTTGATTTGATAGCTTAACTAATAAATTTGTTGAAGGTCCAACTAACGTAACGCTAACACCTCCACTCTTAGCGCTTTGCCAACCAAAATCTGGTTTTGCTTCTGCAAAATTTGGCATATCTTTTCTGATTCGCTCTTTTAGTTCTGTCATCGATATGTCTCGATCTTCTCTTAAAAGCAAGGTTGAAGAAGCTTTTTCACCGCTGTAATAACTATAAACAGAGTCAATGTAGAATTCATCTTGATGCTTATATAGATAATCTTCAAAGCGATCTACCATAGTTTCAACATGTTCAAGAGGGAATTGTCCTTCAACATGGTAACGCATAAATAAGCGAGTTCCATCTTGATTGTCCATGTTGTCAGAAGTAATTTCTTCCATGGGAAGTGCTGTGCTGACCAGAATTAATAAAGCTAATACAGCGGTAATTTTAGGATGCGCTAATACCCAAGTTAAGCTGCTTTTATAACGAGTTTGGAAACGATTACTTTGGGGAGTACTCCTTTTTGCTTTAGTATTGGTTAGCTTATCTAGAGAAATTTTACTTAATAATAGGGGAAGTAGTGTTTTTGCAATGAGTAATGACGCGGCAAGTGAAATACAAATAGCGATTGCAACATGTTCTAAAAATACAGTTAACTGTACTTTTTCGCCAATAATATTGGGTAAAAATACGATCATAGTTGTTAGTGTACCCGTCATTACAGCTAGAGATACTCTATTAACGCCTTGTAAAATATTTTCAATTTTTTCTTTGTTGTTTGAACCTGGTGTTTTTTGATGCTGAGCAGAAATAGATTCGGTAATAACGACTGAATTATCTACCAACATACCAACGGCTAATAATAAGCCCATCATTGATAAAACATTAAGGGAATAACCAAGTAAATACATTACTGCTAGTGTAATGCAAATTGAGAAAGGCACTGAAGCAACTACTAATATAGTGGCAGTGGTATTACGCATAAACAAGTATAAAACAGCAAAAGAGAGCAATGCGCCAATTCCACCAGCAGTGAGCAAATCAGCTAATGAATCGGTTACTCCTTTGGCTTGATCTTCCATCATGAAAATATTTACCCCTTCAAATTGGCGACTGCCGCTAATGCTGTCTACCAATTTTACTACTCGACCTGCTACTTCAACTAGGTTAGCGCTAGATTCTTTAAACACATTAACGCCAATAGCATAGTTGCGGTCAAGGTGGCGACCATCAATACGCTCAGGCTGTTCAAATTCAACAGTGGCAATATCTCCAAGGTAAACATTGGCTTTAACTTGTAGGGCACGAATATCATGAAGTGTTGTAAATTCACCCTTAGGGCTAATGCGAATACTCGCTTGTTCAGACTTTAGAGAACCTGCATTAATAGTGAAATTCTCTTTTCTTAACATCAACGTGAGCTGTTTAATATCAATGTTATAACTGGCCATTCTATCGCTAAGTAAGCGGATAGATATTTGTCTTGGATCAACACCATAAAGCTCAACTTTTGATACCCCACTTAAACGTTCAAGTGGCTTTTTTAAATAATTATTTAATAACTGATAACTATTTTTTAGTTCACGTTCACTTGATATACGTAGCGTAAGAATTGGCATATCTGCAGTGGAAAATTGGTAAACGAATATTCGCTGTAAATCTTCGGGAAGAAGGTGGCGTATGGCATCAATTTTTTCTCTTGCTTCAATAGCTTTACCCGTTAAGCTACTCTCCCATTCAACTTCAATGCCGATTTGAGCGCCGTTTTCAGTTGAGGTAGAATTTAAACGTATGATGCCACCCATCGTTGACAATGCTTCTTCCAGAGGTTTGGTTACCAATCGCTCTACTTCTGCTGGTGTTGATGCTTGATAAGGCGCGTTAATCATCATTTCTGGAATATCAATACCAGGCCATTTCTCTAATGGTAATAGTTGCGTGGCAGCGAAGCCTGTTAATAGCATAGTTAAACATAGCATTAAGGTGGTGATAGGTTTTCTTAACGCTAAAGCTGTTAGGTTTGTTGAATTACTTGTTTGAGCATCACTTTGGTCTCCACTACTTTGCTCTGTGCTATTTACCTTTGAATTATTAGACACTAGCAGCCTCCGTTAAATCATTATTTCCTTTAGATTGACTTATTGTATTTTCGTCAACGGGTGTATTATCAAATTGTTTATAATCAAACTTTTTATAATCAAATAACCGATACAACACAGGTAAAACTATTAGCGTTAAAAAAGTAGAACAAAGTAAACCACTGATAACGGTAATAGCCATCGGGGCTCTTAACTCCGCACCTTCACCTAAACCAATAACCATAGGAACTAAGCCTAATGTCGTAGTAAGGGTGGTCATTATGATAGGGCGAAGACGAGAAATAGCTGCTTGCTTAATAGCGTTAGTTTTATCACAGCCCTGAATACGTAATTGGTTTATTCTGTCTACCAAAACAATCGCGTTATTGACAACAATACCGGCTAGCATAATCAAACCAATAAAAACAATTACACTGATATTAGTACCCGTGAAATATAAACCGTAAACAGAACCCACTGCAGCTAATGGAACACTAAATAATATCAATAGTGGGTGTAGTAGAGATTCGAATTGCGATGCCATGACTAAATAAACTAAAAATATTGCTAACGTTAATGCCATTATCATTGAATCAAAAGACTGCTGCATCTCTTCACTTTGACCACCAAAAGTAGCAACTACGGAAAAAGGCAACTTAAGTTGTGCTATGAGTTTTGTTGCGCTAACAACGGCACTGTTTTGGTCCCCCATACTTATGTTGGCACTGATAACTGCAACACGTTGTTGGTTAATACGATTGATCTGCGCTGGGCCTACTGTTTCGACAATATCACTGATACTGGCAAGCGTTATAGGGTGATTACTGCCTGGATTGATCACAAGCTCTTGTAAGTCAGTAATCGAGTCTCGATCTTTAATATCGCTACGAACTAATATATCAATTTTTCTATCTAATAATGTATATTTACTGGCAACATTTCCGCCAACTTTTACCGCCAATAAACGTGCAATATCAGGTGTGTTTAGACCTAATCGAGCTATTTTTTGTTGGTTAAAGTGAATAGCAAGTTCTGGCTGTCCTTTACGCTGACTATTTGCAACATCTACAAATGTTGGTGATTTGTCCATAAGCTGTGTTAATTGTTCAGCATATTTTTTTAACTCATCTAAATCATAACCCGCTAATTCAATGCTAATAGGTTTACTAAAGGTAAATAACTCTGGACGATTTAGTGAGGTAGTTGCGCCAACAATATTGCGTGCATATTGTCTTATGTCATCCATAACTATATCTTCGTCGGTGCTATCATGTAATATCACTTGTAAACGAGCTTGATGCTCACCACCTTTATCACTACTGCTGGTCATTAAACTACCACGCCCTGTTAGCGAATAGGTGCTTTTAACTCTATTGTCAGTTTGTAGTTTTTTGGCAATTAAGTTAATGGCTTGATCTGTTTTTGCAAGCGGTGTTCCGGGAGCTAATTCCAGATCGAAATAAAATTCACCCTGAGATAGTGGAGGAAGTAACTCAACCCCTATTTTAGGAAAAACTATAGCGGCAGAGAAAGCAAATAACAAACTGATTATTAAGGTTTTAATGCTATGGTTTAACGCTAATGATAATAGCTTTTGATAAAAAACAGCGATAACATCAAAAAGATAATTAAAGCCAGTGGCTAATGGTTCCATTACTAATGACAATAATTTACTTATGCCGTGAAATATTAATAAAATAAGGCGCATAACTAACATGGGTAAGTAAATAAAAATCATTTTGAATGGCAGCCCTAATAACCATGTGATCTTTTTAGGAATAGACAGTTGTTTAAAGGTGCTGGACTCTTTTGATGAACCTTCATTACTTGTATCATCTAACTGTTTTATCTGTCTTGACGCCAACATAGGTATTAATGTTAATGCCACTGCCAAAGAAGCAATTAAAGCAAAGGCTACGGTCATGGCTTGATCTGCAAATAATTGACCAGCAACGCCTTCAATAAAAATTAATGGAATAAACACCGCTAGCGTGGTCAATGTTGAGGCAATAATAGCACCACTCACTTCTTTAGTACCTTTCCTTGCAGCTTCTACAACACTTAACCCTTGCTCTTTATAGCGAGAAATATTTTCTAACACAACAATAGCGTTATCAACTAATAAGCCTGTTGCTAAAGCAATGCCACCAAGTGACATAATATTTAGACTTATGCCATTTCCATACATCATATTGAATGTGGCGATAACGGATACGGGAATTGAAAGTGAAATGATCAGCGTTGGCACTATCGAACGTAGAAATAAATAAAGCACTAACATGGCGAGTAAGCCGCCAATAACTGCGGCAGACTTAACTTCATTGATTGCATTACTAATAAATGTAGATTGATCGTAAACTACAGTAAGCTTATGATTATCAAACGTGTTTTTTTGCATGGCAGCAAGCTTGTCGTTAACTAACTTTGCAACTTGTACTGTGTTAGCATCACCTTCTTTATAAATAGCTAATTCAACTGCTTCACCTGCATTGATACGAGTAATGTCAGTGCGTTCTTTGTAGCCATCAACAACAGTAGCGATGTCATTTAAGTAAATTATTTTATCATTCTCACGATAAACGACTAACTCGCCAATTTGATTGATATTGGTGAACTGATTGAGAGTGCGAACCAAATATTGAGTATTGCCATCAATTAGTTTTCCTGCCGAAATGTTAATATTTTCGGCATTAATTCGGTTAATGATTTGCTGACTGGTCAGGTTTAACTGTGCTAACTTATGTTGGTCGATAATAACTTGGTATTCTTGCTCTAATCCACCTCCTAGCTTAACTGAAGCAACACCTAATAAAGATTCAAGCTGTCGCTTAATGTCATACTCTGCATAAGTTCTTAGTTTAGTTAATGCCGCGACAGAGTTATCTGTACTTTGTAGTCCAAGGCGAATAATAGGGTCTAAAGAAGGATTAAATTTTAAAATAAGCGGTTTTCCAACATCTAAGGGTAAGGTGATGAGATCTATTTTTTCACGCACTTCTAAACTGGTAAGGTCCATAGCTGTTTGCCATTCAAATTCAAGTAGAACATCAGATTGACCAGCTTTTGAAATAGAACTGATTTTTCTCAACCCTTTTACTACACCTACCGCTTCTTCTATAGGCTTAGTGATTAATTGCTCTATTTCTCCCGGTGCAGCGCCCGTGTAGTTAGTACGGACTGTTAGTGTTGGATAGGACAACTCGGGCAATAAGTTTACCGCCAAACGGGACAGCCCAACTAAGCCAAATAAAATCACTGCGAAAGTAAACATCCAAACAGTGACAGGGCGCCTTATTGCAGTATCAACTAAACTCATAATTATTCCTTAAATAGCTGTTACTATTAATGCGCTTTTACAATGGCTGTTTCGTCATTTGATAATGAGTCGTCATCTTCTGTAGAAGTATTACCGTTAAGCACTTCTACTAAAGCATCTGCTTTCAAGTTATGTTGACCATTAACTACAATAGAATCACCTTCTTTGATATCGCCACTTATTTCGGTTAGTTGCCCTTCAATAAATCCTTTACTTATTTGTACTTCAATTGCTTTGCTATTTCTTACTAAATAAATTTTGCTGTTATTGTCTAGAGTGATAATAGCGTCGCTTGCGATAGTAAAGGCATCATTGTGTGTAGCAAAAGTTAGCGCAATTTGTGCGAACATACCCGATTTTAACTCTTGTTCACTATTATCAATAGAAAGGATGACTTTGAAGGTCCCGCTTTTAGGATCGATTACAGGTGAAACTGAGCGAATTTTTGCTTGATATATTTGATTTTTACGAGCGCTAAAGCTCAAGTTAGCTTGTTGATTCAGTTTAACATTACTCAATTGATGTTCAGGTAAGTACACCACTGCTTGCAAATTAGTTGAATCAACAATGTGAAATAGTTTTTGATAACCTTGGGTGAAATATCCTGGTTTTACATATCTGTGTGAAATGAAGCCTGAGATAGGAGCAATAATTTGGCTATCTTGTAAATCTAATTCAGCGAGTTTTCGAGCGGCTACTGCTGCTTGATGCTGATACTTTAGTTTATCAGAGGCTTGTGCGCTAACCAGTTTTTTCTCAGCCATTAAATACAGGCGTTGTAACTCTTGATTGATGCCAGCAAGTTCTGCATCTGCTTTATCAAGTGCTAATTGGTAACGGCGAGGATCTATTTTAGCTAAAACCTGTCCTTTCTCTACATAGTCACCCTCTTCAACACTTAATTGTTCAATAATCCCTGTAACACGCGTGATAATATCAGCTTCAGTTCGTGACTCTAGCGTTGCTGTTGTGTGAAAGTTAGATGAAATACTGTTGCGTTCTATGCTAGCAACAGAAACAGGGATGGCGAACTCTTTCTTTTTTTCTTCGGTAACTTTCGCGGTTGTTTCACCACAGCTAGTTAGAAAAAAAGAATTGAAAGATATAAATGAAATTAATAGGGCTTTTTTAGTGTTAATAGTTAGCATTAGTTTATCCATAGAGTGAAACTATTTTAATTGTATTAAAAATAGCACACGCTATGCCAACAAGTGATAACACTGATATAACAATGAGTTACAAATATTAACAGTTTAAGTTGATATTTCAGTTTGTGAAAAGAGTTATTATTTGGTGAATTTACTCATTTTTTATGAAGATTCTATACGTTTAATTCGGAGCACTTATACTAATGGCATTTATATCTTGTGAAATTAGTTGTGTGTATGCATTAACCGTCCTAGCATTTGATTTGTCTGAGCTTTTCTTACCTTTAATTTCTACTCCATAAATATTATAACTAGCTCTCTCTTGTGCGAAAGCTATCATCATTGCTTGGTCGCCTGTCATTGGTCTGTTTAAGAGTGACATCATTAATTGATAATCAGCTGGTAATGATTTTTTAATAGTGTTTTTATTTGCAGGGGTAAACTGGTTATGAAAATTATTACTGAGAAATCCTCGTGCATAACCATTTTCGAAAAAATTATTATTGTTAACTTGTCCTGTCGAGCTACAAGCAAATAGAAATGAGCAGAAAAATAAACTGATAATATTTTTAATCGTAAGCAGATTTAAATGGGGTAAATTTAGAGAGTACATAACAAACCTTCACAGCAAAATAGTTTCTATAACTATGAAAGGGCAAGTGTTATGCCAACTGAACTTTTGACATGTTGTTATTGTTTTATTAGTGCTTTAACTAGTTGAAAGTAAAGTTGAAGTCATGTCTAAATATTTTCTTTCTATAAGGAAGGAAGTGCATTTTTAAGTTAAAAAGAACGGTTATGCCTGATTGAATTATAACCGTCAATTTTTTGTTACTTCTATTTTATTCTTTTATAATTGTTATTAATTTTCAGTTAATAGGGTTTCCTCTAGCCACTTTGTGAAAGCGACAATAGGTGCATAGTCCTGTTTATCATTTGGGGTTACTAAATAATAACCACTGTCAGTGCTTAGAGGCTTGTTACAAATAGCAATAAGCTCACCTCGATCGAGTTCACTTTGAATTAAAAACTTTGGCAGTAATGCTATGCCAAGTCCAGCAACAGCTGCATTAGTAGCGATTGAAAATTGTTCAAAATGCATTCCTTGCTTCGCTTTGCTTTGAGTACTGGCGCTGTTTATCTCAATTTCATGGTCTTCAAACCAATGTTGCCAATCATTGGGTCTGGTAGAGATATGAAGTAAAGGCTGCTCAACCAAACTAGCACAAATATTGTCTGATTTTTCGAACTTAGCATCGTTAAATAGTTTTGGAGAGCATACAGGGATTGATTCTTCACCCATCAAAAATAAACAATTTGCATAGGCCCAATCTTTTTTACCAAAGTGAATCGCACAGTGAACATCTTCTAAACTAAAATCAAAAGGGGATAATTTGCTAACAGTGTTTATGGTAATTTGAGGATTTTTAGCTAAAAAATCAGGCAACCTTGGCATTAACCAACGAGAGCCGAACATAGGCAAAATAGCAATGTTGAGCACACCACCTGTTGGGTTGGTCATAATATTTAATGTGGCACTGCGAATATGACTTAATGCGCCATTAATCTCTTTTGCGTAAACTTTTCCTGCTTCGGTTAAGCAAATAGTCTGCTTATGACGTTGAAACAAGCTTATTGATAACTGTTGTTCCAGAGCAGTTATTTGTCTACTAATAGCGCCTTGGGTTAGTGCAAGCTCTTTCGCAGCAGCAGTAAAACTACCTGTTCTAGCTGATGCATCAAAGGCTGCTAGCATACTCGTACTAGGCAATAAACGTTTTGAGTGAGGTACATTCGTCATTTGATTTTTTTTATATTGGTTAACTTGCCTGTTAGTTAACTTGATTGTCCTACTTTTTTTTACCAAAGTCATTACAAAAACTCACAACATAATGAAATATTGTCGTTTGCAAGTGCACAGCCATTAACCGAATATGTCCATACAAAAGACAAGGGTATACAAATAAGAGGATTAAATGCCAAATTCAAATACCGAGCAACAAATTGATATTGTTGATCCAAAAATATTAAATTCACAAGAGCATGCGTGTCAACCAAGCGGTGCTGTTCATCTTCGTCAAAGTGGTATTAACGATATAACCACTTCAGATGTTGAGCAAATGCAAGATATTTATGGTTATGATAAAGAAACACGTCAAATTATTAAAGATGAAAACTTATTGCCTTTAGGTTTATTAAGTCGTTTACATGCCTCGTACCCTGAACATTCAGGCTTGATGGACAAAGAAACTCATATGTTTGATGAAAAAGATCAATACACAGGGCTTTCTGGCTTCAGAAAAGTGGTTGAAATTCTACACGCAAATAATATTGACATTGGTGATATTCAAGAGCGTGAACTATTTGTTGAGGTGTACCGTTTTTTAGCGACTAAGCACAGTTTAAATAGCATTGATTGGACCAATTTTTATGAAGATTCAGTTTTTCAATTAGTGATGCCGCAGCCAAATATGATCAACGAGAAAACTGTAGCTGAGTATATAAGTGCAAGTTTGGGAGAAAAGAAAAAAATTGTCAGTGATTATCAAGAAAAAACCAGCCCACATGATGGAAATCAACAGTTAAATAAACCTTGGTTTGAAAATGAACAAGGAGAAATAGAATTCCTTGATGGCTCTCAACATAAATATCCACAATGCCAGTTGATTTTTGATAAAACAACACAGAATTGTTTCTCCTTTTGTACCTATTGTTTTCGTCACGCGCAAGTACGCGGTGATGAAGATATGTTTATTCAAAAAGAGATTGATCAAATTCACCGATATTTGAAAGTTCATAAAGAAGTAACTGATTTACTTATCACTGGTGGTGACGGTGGTTATATGCCAGCGAGTCGATTAGAGCAATATGTTACGCCATTAATGGAAGATCGAGAGTTATTGCACATTAAAACCGTGCGTTTAGCTACTCGTTCATTAACTTTTCAGCCGGAAATGATTTTAAGTTCTAAATATGACAATATGTTAGCCGTATTTGATAAGTTGCATGAAAATGGGATTCAATTGGCTTGGATGGCTCATTTTTCCACGCCACGTGAATTATTAAACCCTACAACTATTGCTGCAATTCGTCGTTTACAACGTCACGGTGTGGTTATCCGCAGTCAAAGCCCAATGATGAATCATATCAGCTTGTTTGAAAATAAAGACGGTAGTATTGATATTGATAGAAGTGCACAAAACTGGGTCGACTTAGCTAATATTATCGGTACTATGTTAATTAGCTTCCATTCGATGTACTGTGCCCGCCCAACAGGTGAGCATCATTACTTTACTGCTCCGCTTAGCGCGGTTAGTAAAATATTTGATAAAATTTACCGTGCTTTACCTTCTATCAACCGGCCATCACGCCACATATCAATGACCACATCAGCAGGTAAAATTTCAATTATGGGGGAGTGTGAAGTACGAGGAGAACGTGCTTTTGCTTTAATGTTCACTGAAGGGCGAAACATGGAGTGGTTAGACAAAGTATTTTTAGCTAAATATGATGAAACCACCAATGATGTGAAATTGTTAAAACCACTTGAAGGTGATACTTTTTTCTTCGAGGAAGAGTTAGCACAAATTGAACATGATTTAGCGGAAGCCTTAAATAATCGTCTTAAGTCATAGAACTATAGTCCACTGATATATGAATTATAAAACTAGCTTAGCCGCTAGTTTTTTGCTTTTCGATCGTCTTAGCTATCAGTTTCGCTGTTTCTTCAGGTTGCTCAAGAGGGAACATATGCCCACCAGGAGTTGTTACTAGCTGAATGTTTTTATTTAATTTAGCAAATTTTTTAAAAAAACTATGAGGGCAAACATCAGTTTGATCAGCATATATCAAACTTGCAGGAACTTGCAGTTGATTTTTATAACTAGACAGATTTGAGGCTAAATTTCTGAATATATCCGCTTCCACTTGCGATGAAAAAATCAACTCTAATTGTTCATTTCTCTCAACAATACCATGATATACATAGTCTTCTAAACAACGCCTGTCAAAATTTTTAAATAGCTGCCTGCGAGCAAATAATTTGGCTATATCAGTACCCAATGGCCAGTGCGTTCTCCTTGTCTTTGCTTTACCCGCAGGACTAAATTTATCAATAAGTCGTGTTTTTTTTATAAACTTTACTGCTAGTGCTGGACCCCCAGTTAGTACGGGCGGGTCTAACATTATCAATCCTTTAAATAGTTTAGGTTGCTGGCAAGCAGCAATGAAGGAAATAACACCACCAAACGAATGACCAACATTAATAACTTGTTCTTGCTGATGGATTTCTAGTTGTTGTTTAACAAATTGAATAAGTTCATCAACTAATGGTTGCCAGTTGTTTTCTACAGGATACTGTTCATCATGGCCATATTTTTCATGAGAAACTACTTGGTATTGTTCAGGTAAATAATTAAATAATGTTTGGTAACTTCCAGCAGGAAAACCATTAGCGTGAACAAAATTTATAAGTGTTTTTGACATCTTAGGATAATTAACTATGTAGAGTAATGAACAGTAGGAAGTTAAACGCTTGTTTGAATTTTGTCAATGTTCATTTTGAAAGTGGAGCAAATATCTTTCAATAAAACTTTAAGTAAAATATTGAAAAACCCAGCTAGGCTGGGTTTTGGTAGTGAACAATTTACTTAAGAAAGGTAGGCTAAAACTCTTCCAACATATACTCTAACGAGTCTTCATATATTTTTAGTTCTTTTTCGAGTTGGTATTTATCTCTTAACTGTTCAATTTCGCGCCATTTTCTTTTTTTACTTGTCGCGATTTTTCCTTTTGCGGGTTGACTAACTGACTTTAACACTTGGCTTAAATTATCCATAAAAGTACCCCTTAATAGATTTTCTGTAAAAACATAAATCAACTGCTCCTTTTTAATACCATATTTTTTAATTGATGCAAATAAAAAACGCATATTTTTTAACAAAAATATGCGTTTAAAGTATGCTTTAAGATGATTTTTTGGGCAGCAACTACTGCTTACAGCATCTGTGCTAATTGTTTTTCAAGTTTTACTTGGTCAATAGCAAAGTTACGAATACCTTCGCTTAACTTTTCAGTTGCCATAGCATCATCATTCATTTGCCAACGCCACTGTTGTTCGCTAAGAGGTGCTTCAACTGGAGCTGCTTCATTGTAATCTTGAGCGTTAAGTTTTTGTTCAACAGGAGCATCATTATTAGCTAGTTCATCCATTAATTGTGGACTGATAGTTAACCGATCACAACCAGCAAGGGCTAATATCTCACCCGTATTTCTAAAGCTGGCACCCATTACTACCGTGTTATATCCTTTGCTCTTGTAATAATTATAGATACTTGTGACAGAAACAACACCTGGATCTTCACCACTTGGATATTCAGTACGACCGGTATCTTTTTTGAACCAATCAAGAATACGACCAACAAATGGAGATATTAGATAAGCACCAGCTTCTGCGCAAGCTCTTGCTTGTGCGAAACTAAATAGCAAAGTTAAATTGCAGTTTATACCTTCTTTCTCAAGTTGCTCAGCAGCTTTAATTCCTTCCCACGTTGAGGCAAGTTTGATCAAAATACGATCATTACTGATGCCAGCTTTATTGTACATTGCTATTAATTTATGGGCCTTAGCAATTGAAGCGTTTGTATTAAATGAAAGTCGAGCGTCTACTTCAGTTGAAATACGGCCTGGAACCGTTTTTAAAATCTCTAAACCAATTAATACAGATAATCTATCAGCTGCATCAATAACTTGCTGGTTGGCATCATCTGATTGTTCTTTTGCCCATGAAACAGAGTCATGTAGTAAATTTTGATATAAGGGTAATGCAGCAGCTTTTAATAATAAAGATGGATTTGTGGTAGCATCTTGTGGTTGAAATTTAGCAATGGCTTCAATATCACCGGTATCGGCAACTACAGTGGTCATTTGCTTTAATTGTTCTAGTTGAGAAGAAGGGTTTGTCATGATAAGACCTATAAGTTTTGCTAAAAATATTAATCAATGAATGTATATGATGAAATATTACTACATTAATTCGATAAATGTACCCTTTTAACAATTATTTGTTTAAAGTTTTCGCTATTTTAAAAATGCATTGAAATAACTAAAAATTTGTTATGATTGGTTCTCTTACTTGAATTAAAGCTATGTTATAGTTTGCATTATTAAATTTATATAATTATAAAGTCGAAGTATATTATGTTACTTGTTGTTTCTCCTGCAAAAAAATTAGATTTTGAATCTCCTTTAGCAACATCTCAAACGAGTCAAGCAAGTTTGCTTGAGCATAGTGAAATATTAATAGAGCGCTGTGTAAAACTTTCGCCAGATCAAATTGCTTCATTAATGAAGTTAAGCGATAAACTCGCAGGACTAAATGCGGCACGTTTTGGTGAATGGTCACAGCCGTTTACTGTTGAAAATGCGCGTCAAGCCGTGCTCGCTTTTAATGGTGATGTATATAGTGGTTTAGATGCTTCTTCATTTAGTGATGATGATTTTGATTTTGCACAGCGACATTTTCGCATTTTATCAGGCTTGTATGGTCTGCTAAGACCACTGGATCTAATGCAAGCGTATCGATTAGAGATGGGTACGAAACTTGATAATATTCGTGGTAGCAATTTGTACCAATTCTGGGGTGATATCATTACAGATGAACTGAATAAAGCATTAGTAGAGCAGAAAGACGATGTTTTAATTAATTTGGCCTCAAATGAATACTTTAAAGCAGTAAAGAAAAAATCATTAAATGCGACAATTATTACCCCGCAATTTAAAGACTGGAAAAATGATCAATATAAAATGATTAGTTTCTTTGCCAAAAAAGCAAGAGGTCTAATGGCACGTTATATCATTCAAAATCAATTAACAAATGTAGAACAGTTGAAAAACTTTGATTTAGCAGGTTATCAATATAACGGTGATTTAACTCAAGGTAATGATCTGGTATTTACACGAAAGAATATAATCTAGTGATTTAATTTAACTATATCTGCTTGTTTGGCTCCGCCAGCAATTGCAGCAGCAGTTGCTGACTCTTCAGAGATACCAGACTTGATAGCTGTAGATATAATTTCACGGGCTTTATCACCACTAGATGAGTTTATAGCAACACTGACAACTTCTGTATTATCAGGTGAAATTCTTAATGTATCCCTAACAATATTTACTACTTGATCTGGTAATGCCTTAATTGCTACAACAAGAATGTCAAGCATTTTTTCTGGATAACTTAGCATTGTGGCGTCTACTATATGTTTTGCCATGAGAGGCTCTGTAATAATTGCTACTCTGACAATGTTTTCAATATCCAAAGGATTATGTGAAACGGCAGCATTAACAATTTCTTTAGCATAAGCTGGTTCTTCTGTTAGGGCAAAACTAATAACATCTTGGCTGTTGGCGACATTAGATTTCAATATTATATCGATCACATCACTCGTTAAAGCGGGCTCTGCTCGTAATGCACCACACATTATTTGTTTGTATTCTTGAGGATATTTAGTTATCGCTATTTTCAAAACCGACTCTATTTTTTCCGGGTATCTCTTAAGCAATGCATTAACACTTTTTTCTATTGCCAATTCAGAGTTCATTTGATGTTGAACAAGCTGATCAAATAAGTCAGAGAGTACCTCTGTTTGTCGGGTTTGTATTAGACTATTTGAACTACTATAAGCAGGAAACGAAAAACATAAAACAATTGTGCATAAAAAACATAAATACTTCATTGAGACTTCCAACTAATAAATAAAACCCCTACCTATTGTTCCATCAATTTGAGAAGCGAAAATAATCACATATAGACTAGAAAATATAGTGTTACTGCTATATATATAACCGCATAAATACTTAAAAGTCTATGGTTAGTCTGTTTAATCTACATTTAGTTCAATTTATCTTCGAACAAATAAAAGTTTAAAAATAATACTTGATCCTTTTTAAAAGATCTCTACAATGCGCTCCAGTTCCAAGGGGGTCAGCCAAAAAGCTTAACCAACTGGACGTTTTGATAAGTTAACTACTCTCATTTATTGATAATAAGCTAACTTAACGTTTACTTTTAGTTTAAGTAATGAGTTGTTCGAAAGTTTAAAAATAACTTTTAAATAATTTAACTTTTTATTAGAAAAAACGTTGACATCGAAACTGAGACGCGTAGAATGCGCATCTCGCTTCGGGCAAGGCCTGAAGCAACGAAGTAAAGCGAATGAGATTT
>MAAB01001326.1_pt1 | contig 29856 bp, 29 predicted proteins | sample 1115991 | NCBI WGS metagenome assembly MAAB01 (sample SAMN04961124, study PRJNA320927) | seawater metagenome | isolation source: sample BD02T18 sea water enriched with oil for 18 days | place: USA:Gulf of Mexico | collected 2013-07-27
TGGCTTATTATTGATACGATCATCAATACCATAATAGCTACAAGAATAATAAGAAGACGAGTTTTAATTCTCATTGGTAAATCCTAAATAGTTGAAGAATTATATTAGCAATGCAAAGTTAATTGTTACTGCTCTGGTTATATCATTTACATTTTTTCTTACGGAAGTTTGATTTTTGCTATTAAAACTAAGACAGCAACCAAGAGAACCAAGCACACAAAGTTACAACGAACTGAATACTAAACCAAAAAACTGACAAAGTAGAGAAACATAAAGCTACATAAATAACTAAAAACTGACAAAACAAGCTAATTTATCACGTATTCAATCATTTAAAATGTGGAAAAAATGTCAAACCATTGAATTTACTACTTAAGAATTTAATTATTACGATACGTTTTGTTACAATGTTTACTGAATATGTTAAATTACTATATGTAATAATTAGAAAATTGGATTTTTATACAACTCACTTTCTATTTAAACTTTAAATTATTAATGCTATTAGTTTTTCTTAAAGCTAAATATAAATAGCCCAGCATTACCTCATTAATTTGTTAACATGCCTCATTTACAGCTCTCACCTAACCCTTCTTTGGGACTTTTCATTTAGGGAGGCTGCGAATATGTCCTCACGACTCAGCGAGTGGATAAAGTGCCTGAGATTTATGACGAGGGACGCGACTAAATATTTATTCTAGCGATAAAGCCCTCAACTTAGAGATAAAGCTTTTAGGCCATGCACTACGGGTCTTTCAGAAAAATATCACCCTATGTTATCCCATCTTGAAAGGTGCCTACATTACGTCAAAGTGACGTTTTTCTGAAAAGACTGAAAAGAGGTGACTTATATGCAGACTCCTTAGGGAACTTGCGATTAAGTCAGGTTATTCGCAGGTTTAAACTAAAAACAGCTATATGGCGTATTTTCAGCTGATTTGTTTCCTATATTGTCCACGTTAGGTCTGTTTTGACCTAACCTCGCGTACTTTGGCCGCACTAACCCCTTGCAGCTCGAATCATTTGATCGATTCGTTCAACATTTGCCAGAGCAAATAACATGGCGAGTTTATTGTAATTTTTCGCGAGTCCTCGGTACCTTGCTTTCACAAAACCAAATTGACACTTAATAATACGAAACGGGTGTTCAACCTTGGCTCGTATACTCGCTTTGATAAATTCGGTTTTAATCGGAAGTTTATTAATACGAGGGTGCTTTTTCAGCGTTTTCATTTTACTCGGCATCTCTGCTATCAACCATTGAGCTGTAACACCCTTTAGTTCTTCACGCTTTTGCGCGCCACGATATCCTGAATCAGCTCCGATAAATGTCTCATCGCCATGAATAAGGTTTTTGGTTTGATTAAGGTCGTGCTCATTGGCCGCTGTCGTTGTAAATGTATGTGTGAGCCTGGTCCTTGCATCGACGCCAATATGCGCCTTCAGTCGGGTAAGGACAGTGTGTTACCACACCTCCCCTAAGAACCGTACTTGAGAGTCACCCCTCAACGGCTCAAGCCTCTCTATAGCCTTAATATGACCCAACCTCACCACGGAAAATCGGTCGATGGCGGCGCTCTAGGTAAGCGTTCCATGTCGGATTATAGGGATTTACTGCACTGCGTATTTTAATGTGCCTTACGATCAAGATTGTCGCTGCTGAAAACAGCCGCAACCGTTGGCTTATGCCATTAACTCGATCATCAGACGCAAACACCCAGTGTCTTGTCCCTTCGACGTGGAAGTATTTTTTCTTTACCCATTTCGCACCTTTCATGGCGTGCCTTCGCACAGCCCATCGCCACAGAATTTGCCAAATCTGATGGTCTATCCATGTAAAACGAGCCTTAGACACAATATGGCGGTGATACATCGCCCAACCTCGGATCACCGGATTGAGATTCAGAATCAAATTTGCCTGTGTTGCTGACTTGTTTCCATTCACTATTTTGCGGACCTTATCTAAAAGCGCCTTAACGCTTTTACGGGCAGGGGTAATCAATAGTTTGCCCGAATACTTACGTATATTTTGGCCCAGAAAATCGAAACCTTGTGCGATATGTGTGACCTTGGTCTTTTCGTCTGAGAGTTCCAGGCCACGCGACCTCAGGAACGCCTCGATTGCCGGTCGAACTTGGTGTTGCAAGACCTCTTTCGAGACCCCCGTCACGATGAAATCATCAGCATATCTCACGACGTGGATTTTGAACGGGCGTCGTGGCGTATCCTTGGGGGACACGCTTATATTGACCGCCTGCTCAAGTCCATCCAACGTCAAATTCGCCAGCACCGGGGAGATAATTCCACCTTGCGGCGTACCAGCCTCGGTAGCGAATAAGGCTCCTTTCTCTACATATCCTGCTTCAAGCCATTTACGCAGAACGACTTTATCCATGGTGATGTTTCGGAGCAGCCAGTCGTGACTGATGTTATCGAAACAGCCGCGAATATCGCCCTCCAGCACCCACGTAGCGGATGTTCGCTTTGCGAGCGCATTGAAACAATGCTCGATGGCGTCTGCCGTTGAACGCTCGCGTCTGAAACCATAGGAGTTCGGGTCTGCTTGGGTTTCGGCAACTGGCTCCAGCGCAAGCTTCCATAAGGATTGCATCGCTCTGTCTCGCATTGTCGGTATCCCGAGCGGACGTTTCTTTCCATTGCTCTTGGGTATGTAGATACGTCTTAGCGGCTGCGGTTGATAACCGCGATGCCTCAACGCTAGCGCTCCCTTTAATTTGGCGGCCGGAGTCGACCATATATTGCCGTCGATCCCCGGCGTTCTTTTACCTCGATTTTCTGTCACTCGTTTTACAGCAAGCATTTTGCTGTAATAGGAGCGGGTTAGCAGGTGCTGCAAGGCTTTCACTTTGCCCCATCTACCTTCCTGTGTTGCTTTAGCGATACGCACTTGGAGTCGCCTCACGTCCTTCTCGATATGATGCCAGTCAGCCCGGAGCCATACCAGTTCTACGTGCGAAGGTGCACCCGCGCCAGAGACCTGCGTTTGCACGCTAATTTCCGATACTGTCATCTGCTTTCCTTCGTTAAACGATTGTTCAAATTATCTCGCTATGAAAGACCTCGTGGAAGTCTGCTCGCTTTCGCACCGGATGATGTTTCAACCCGTATTCTCTCGATTACAGAGAAACCTTCGCTTTTTCCACATTCCTTTACCCGCAGCGCCAACAGCGTTCCTCACGGTTCGCCTGCCGTTTATGGCGGTACTACGGGCTTACCCTGTTCCACATGTATTTCAGAGCGGGGCGGACCTCTCCATTTCGCCGGCGGTACATCATTCACGATGGGCTATTGGAAAGAGCCCATACTTGCCCGCACACCTTTTGGTTCAAGCCTATCAGCATCTTTGGCTTGTCTGGCATGACGACGTTTATAAGAGATTCACATTTGTTGGTCGTAGCCGCTCATCCCTAGCCCCTGTCCGCCTTGATGCTAGCAGATTATGTCTTGCCTCACGGATCGACATACCGACTGTGTCGGCGGTTACATTTTCCCCGAAGCTTCGCACGGTGCTGTTACCGGCTCCGCACGTCCGGGTAGGGAACGGTTGGTGAAACAACCGGTTTCGTCAGGTGGACGTACCCTGCGAAACAGATATACATGCGACTTTCAGGTCGCACTACCAAAATGCCATTGATTCCCTTTCTTGGTTTGGTGCCTTCTGCCAAAACGGAGGCAGGCTCTCGTTTTCCAGATTTACTTTTAATTGAGGTGGGCGTCTCTATAAACTTGATATCAACTAGCGTGCCTTCTTTTAAAGCAATAGCGGTGTCAGATAACCATTTATTAACTGCCTTAAATAACGCTCGCGAGAGCTGAATTTTCTCTAATATAGGTCGGAATTTTATAATAGTCGTGTGATCTTGAATAGCATTATCAAAAGAAATTTTCGTCAATAACTGCATAGATACGATGGAATACAAAGCGCCTTCCATCGCGGGATAACTTAAGTTGTATGATTGTAGAAGGCATGAATGCGTAACATTGTTGAAAGAGGACTTTGTATATTTTGGGATAAAACGGATCAATCTGAACTGAAAATTTATCCCAAGGCATTCATGCGAGTAAAAAATTTATTTACGTGTTTGACTGCATTTTTAGTTGAATTCGCTGCCTGCAAAAATGAGCTTATGTGTCATGGAAGGGCTCTAAGTTTGAAAAGTAATTATCTCATGAGAGTGACTTGTTCGCAGGCTCCCTAATGTAAGGCGCCTTTTAAAATCAGTCGTTATTTAAATTTTTTCAGTCACTATAAAGTTCGTTTTAAAAATAGACTTATAAATATAATTTATGTCTTGCATATTTATTATTAAATTTATTTAAAATGTTTTCTGAAATATATTGGTTTCGTACTCTAACGATTTAAACACTCATATAAAAAACATTCTCATCAAAAAAATAAATATAAGGGTGCTCATCTTATGATTAAGAAAAAATCTAATACGCTAGTCGATATTACGGAAATATTCAACGGTATACTTTGGAAAAATATGAAAAATTTAAATACAATATTATCAACAACAAAGAGAGCACCTTTCCAAAAAAAAGATCTTCATGTTATTGAAGACTATATTAATGTGAGTAATAAAAAGGGTTACGACATATCGTTAGATCCCATGTTTAATAATAATCCAGCATCATTTAAAGGTGCTCTTGATAATGGGTTTATTATTCTACGATCAAATAAACTCAATATTTGTTTTATGTTGGTCAATGTAAATAAAAGAAAAGGGCTGTTTGGAAGGCAGAAAAAGCAAAGGCGAAAGATAGTTTCTTTTATGGGTGCGCCTATGGACTTTATGTTTACCCAAAATTATATGGCAAACGATCTTATTGTTGCATTAACAGAAATAAATACCGTTTTTATTTATCATATGAAAAAAAACTAGCCCGTTTTATCGTATGAACATTATGGAACATACGAATAAGTCTTTCTCATAAGATAATGATTTTTTCCAGCTTATAGACCTGCCATGACACATCAACTCAGCGTTGCAGGCAGTGAATTCAACAACAATCGTAGTTAAATGCTCCTTACTCGCATGAATAATTTCATGCCTTTGCATAAGTTGGAAGCACAGATTTAGCCGTTTTATCTCAAAGCAGGCAAATGCAGACAACCTTATCCTCTTTCAATAATGCTGCGCATTCATAGACTTCAATAGTGTTACACCTTAAGTGATCCAACGATGGGAAATGCTTTATATGAAATAACATCAATGCGTTTATTTACAGAATTTTCTTTAGACAGCGCCATTCCAGATCACATCCAATTATGAATTTTCGACACCTATTAGAGAAACATACACTCACCCGAAAGTTATTTTAGGCAGTCAATCAATGGCTATCTGACGCGGGCGGGTATTGATTTAATAGAAGAGACTTAAAAGAAGACACCCTTGTTGATGCCACCATTAAAGAAGCACCCGTCTTGATTTAAGACAGAATAGGAAAGAAAACTTATGATATTTTGCTATGAAGGCGCATATTGGGGCCGATGCAAGGACTGGAGCAATGCATACGTTTACAACAACCGAAAATGAGCACAAGCTTAATCAAAGCAAAAATATTATTCTTGGTGATGAGGTCTTTATAGGTGCCGATTCAGAATATCATGGGTCGCAAAAGCGTGAGGAACTTAAGAATGTCATGGCAGATTAGTTGATAGCAGAGATGCTGAGTAAAACGAAAGCCCTAAAAAAGCACCCTCATATTAATAAAAAAACCGATTTAAACCGAATGTATCAAAGCGAGTATACAAACCAAAGTAACGCACCCGTTTCGTATCCTCGAATGTCAATTTGGTTTTGTTAAAGCAAGATGCCGAGACCTCGAAAGGAATGACAATAGACTTGCCATGCTTTTTGCCCTTGCGAAGGTTGCTCCGTCTAGAGCACATCAAGCTAGGTCAAAAAAGACCTAACTTGGACAATATTAGATACCAATTAGCTTAAAATACATCATTTCTCAGTTTTTAATTTAACCCTTCTAATAACCTAACTTGTTCGCAGATTCCTTATACGCTTCAGGTTCTCACTCCATTCACCAAACTAGTAATGAAATGAGCAACTATCAAGTTGCAACTCTCACTTTAGGTTTCAGTTAATATATCCATATGCTGAGACCGGAGGACTTATCCGTACCTTCCAAAGCTTAATAATGGCTGTATTTATTTAAAGTCTTTCCCAAACTTCATTTGTTGCTGATTCGTGAAGGGGCTGTCTGTTTCTGCATGATCATCTGTGGCTACCTTACCCTTTTTAACTATGGCGTTAAGGGCATCCGTATTAATATCTAACACGTCAAAGCTCTCCAGGCATCAAAGTTATCTCGGATTGCAATCAGTGAATTTGTCCTTTTGCGCTCAGCACAAACATATTTCCCATTACAGGTTTGTAGCGCAAACTGATTACCTTTAAGCGGTACCACTTTAAAGGTTTCCCAGGCGCCGACATTTTCTCTATTAGCGATGAATGCCGCTTTACCGGCATTCTCAGCACATACGTATTTTCCGTTACATGCTTTTAAGGCTATTTTTTCCATATATTATTCCCCTTTGTGTTTGCTTGTGAATATGACATCAGCCATGATAATAGAGGGATTATTGAGCTAAATCAGGTTCATTATCGTCTGCTTGAAGCGTAATATATTTGATTTAAATAAAAGGAAATAGGGGAAATAAAGCAATTTTTTTTGATGTTGTTTTATAAATATAATTGATAACTTAATTTGGGATAACCCTTAATTTTGACATTACCGTCTGAAAAGTAAAGCAGTTGGTTCCCTCAGTATAGTAAGTCCCTTTACACGCTCTTAAGATCACAATAAAATGTGACATTGCACTTATACAGCGCATAAATTTATTGGCAGTGAAATGGGAAAGGACTAATTTCAACGAGCGATGAAACGAATATGTGACATATATTAGAAATTAAGAAAGCTGACAAAGTCTGCAGGTATGTTTGTATTAGACGTCTATTCAGGAAATTTTCTCGCAATATTACACTCTTTTTATTATGTTAATTCTCGCCTCCTTGCCTGCACGCTTTTTACTTTTTTATACAAATTGAAAGACCTATCTGCTATCACACATCAGCTAAAACCAAATTCCACGCGGGATCACATCTACAAGTAGAACCATAATGATCGCATAAAATACTTATATATCAACCATTTAAAAAAACAGGCTCTCTACCAACTACGGAGCCCCCCCATCAGACACAAGAATTTTTTACCAAGGCATAAACCTGTGTGCGGGAGAACCTCCCCCCGCACACAGGTTTATCAGGCTGCGGTTACTTGAGAACGAACCCCCTTTTCAGTCACCGTCCGTGGCACCAGTGCCCTAACAAGGTCTTTCATACAGATTGTGCCGACCACTTTATTATCCTTCATAACCAGATAGACTCTATTGGTCTCACCGTCTGACTGGGAAATAACATCCTCAAGAGTCGAGTCAAAATCAACATTGCCCGATGTTTCTAGCACCTTATTAGTAATTGGCGACATCACAGAACGAACGCGTAATACCCTTGCCCGGTTAATATCACTTACAAAATCCTCGATATAAGGGTCTGATGGGTTTAACAAGATATGTTGGGGTTCACCTTGTTGTATTACTTCTCCATCCTTCAGAATAACGAGGTGGTCGGCCAGTTTCAGTGCTTCATCAAGATCATGGCTAATGAATATGATCGTCTTATGCAGGTCTTTCTGTAACTCCAACAATAAATCCTGCATATCGGTCCGAATCAGTGGGTCCAGAGCAGAGAAAGCTTCATCCATCAGCATGATAGCTGAGTTTGAGGTGAGTGCTCGGGCAATGCCAACACGCTGCTGCATACCTCCTGATAATTGATGTGGGTAGTGCCCCTCAAATCCAGATAGACCGACACGGTCCAACCATTTGCTTGCTTCCGCATCTATCTCAGTCTCATCAACACCTCGTATACTTAATGCTAATCCAGCGTTTTTCAAAACCGTACGATGGGGTAGTAACGCAAACTTTTGAAACACCATAGACATGTCTTTTTGCCGCATCTGACGTAGTTTTTCCTCTGAAAAAGTCATGACATCGATTCCATCAATCATGATCTTCCCATCTGTCGGTTCGATTAGACGATTAAAATGACGGATTAACGTCGACTTACCCGATCCAGAAAGCCCCATTATTACGGTAATTTCACCCTCGCGCATGTCAACATTGATATTTTTAAGACCAAGAACATGGCCATGCTGTTCTAGTAATTCAGTCTTTTCGATTCCGCTTTTAGCATATTCTAAAACTGACTTTGGATTAGAGCCAAAAATCTTATAGAGATTCTTTATCGATACTTTAATATTAGTAGCCATCATTCAGCCTCCTCAGGAATTATGTGATGCAACATTCACTCGAGCAAGGGTCGCCTTGCTGACACGGTCTAGGAGAATGGCTAAAATTACGATACAAAGGCCAGACACTAGACCAACACCCAGTTCTAAGTTATTTATGCCTCGCAGCACAAGCACACCCAGACCAGGTGCTGACACCAAGGAAGCAATAACTACCATCGCCAACGACATCATAATAGTCTGATTTACACCTGCCATAATATTCGGCAGAGCCAAAGGTATTTCAACGCCAAACAGCTTCTGTCGTGCCGTCATACCAAACGCATCAGTGGCCTCGATAATATCTTGATCGACTAGGCGAATTCCTAGATCAGTTAGCCTGATTACAGGCACAATGGCATAGAGGATAATGGCGATGCCATAGAGTTTTGATTCAGTAATGCTAAACAAAAATATGAGAGGGATAAGGTAGACGAAGGAAGGTAACGTCTGCAACATGTCAAGAACAGGGATCATACCTCGCTGTAATCTGTCACTTTTCGACATGGCAACGCCAATCGGTACTCCTAACAATATACTAAGCCCTGTACAGACGAATATAATCGCCATTGTTTGAACCGCATAGGTGTAGTGGTCGATGAACAATAGGAAAAACCACATAATTCCAACCAGCAAAGTAGTCGGGGAGGATCGAGTTGCAAATTGTACTGCTAGTAAGGTTATTGTGATGAGTAACCACCAGGGTGTCGTAATAAATAACCATAGAGACCCGTCCAGGGCCCAACTCAATGGTTGAGTTAAAGGATCTAGGATAAATTGCAGACCCCCCTTAATATCAAGGAAAAACTGCTCAACACCCGATGTCATATCACGGGTACGGGGTATTGCGTTACAAGACGCATGAAGGTTATCAAGCGAAGGAAAAGGAATATCCCATAAAGAGGCTTCAACCTGGTCGGTGCCTTTACTTATTGCCAACAATTCCGACATTGTCATTGGGGCACCTTTGGTGTCGGTGTGGCACCATTCGATTAAAACGGGCCAATCAAATAATGAATCATAAAATGCCATAAATTGTTTCTCTATTTTTAAACCAAACCGATGACTTTATTCTAAGCACTACGGATTAATTATTAATTTTAATGTTAGATAAATTCGTCTATTCTTTGCATTGATCATTACAAAGTAACTATTTGATATACTTAGAATTAAGTGGGGTTAAGCAGCCTTTACCCCACCGTAATATAGTGACGTTAACTTACAAAAGAATGGCGTCTAAGTTATCCTTAGCATCTTCGCTGATCCATTCTGACCACACGTCTTTTTGAGTGACGAGAAAATGAACGGCTGTTTCTCCGAGTGACGCTTTGTTCTGCTCTTGCCATGCCAACAGCTCACTCAATTGTTCGCTACTAAGCGATATGTTTTTCATCAGTTTAAATATTTCCGGCTCTCTTTCAGAAAAGTCTGTGGTCACAGCAGTAATAACCGTAGCCGCTGGATAGTCACTTTTACCCGGATTCGCACATTCCTGAGTTGTATTACATGTGTAAACTCCAGGCATGTAAGGACCTACATCAACTTTCACCATAGGATATTTACCCAATACCGCTGTCGGAGCCCAATAATAACCAAACCAAGGTTTCGTATTCTGATAAGCAGATGCTATTGACGCGGCGAGAGTTTCTCCTGAACCATGATCAAATACTTCAATATTGTGGGATTCAAGTCCGTATGCCATTTTCATATTATCGTTTACAATACGGCTTCCCCAGCCTACAGGTGAGTTATGAAAGGTGTTGCCAACTAGTGTCGGGTTTGCCAAAATGCCATCGATTGTTTTAAGTTCAGGATATTGGTCTGCTAGATATTTAGGAATCCACCAGCCTTCTTGACCGCCATCGGTGATAACCTTTGATGCAGTGACAATTTTACCTTGAGATTCAATTTTTGAATATGCTACCCCAGCGGTACTAAGCCACAACTCAGTGACTATATCGGGTTTGCCTGTTTCGGCGACTGATATAATTGATGGAACAGTGGAAGAGGGAACCGCTTGAACCGTACAACCATAACCTTGCTCCATAATAAATTGCGATACGGAAGTAATTAAAGCGGATGATGCCCAATTCATCTCCGTAATGACGACCTCGCCACAATCTGCGCGCGCGACAGAAGACATCATAGAAAGGCCTAAGATTGTACTAGCGATGATAAGATTTGATTTTTTCATGCATTACCTCTTGTTTTTATTATGTATTTTTATATTAATTTTGTAATCCGTATTCATAAAAACACCATATGTCCTTTAGCTGATAAAACAGCGTAATGAACGATTTGATTTGGTTTTATTTCGTACATAGATGTTGAAAAAACACCTATTTAAAAATTATTATTGTTAAATTAATGAATTTTTTGAAATTAATTCTACAAAAAGCTTTCATCAAATGGATAGTTAGTTAGGTCTTCATATCCGTTCTCGGTAATCAATAATTGGTTCTCCAACTTGATGCCATCTTTACCTCCTACAGCACCTACGTAGGCCTCAACACAAAGCATCATGCCTGCTTTAAGTTCGCCTTCGTAACCATAGGATTCAAGATCTTCGGGATAACGAATACAGGGGTATTCATCACATAAACCCACTCCGTGAAACATTACGCCATAACGTTGCTCTCGGAACGCTTTAGGCAAACGATGGCCATCTCGTGTCAGATCAGTAAATTTAACACCTGGTTTTAGCAAGTTCGCGTTAGTCATAATGTGTTCATGGGCTATCCTGTATAATTTCTTCTGCTCTTCTGATGGCTCTAAGCCACCACAAATCCAGCTTCGGGAAAAATCTACACACATACCATAAACTCCGATCAGATCGGTATCGAACGAAAGTAAATCACCGTCACTAATGACCCTAGGACCTGATTCTTGGAACCAAGGATTAGTGCGGGGACCTGAACTTAAAATACGAGTTTCAATCCACTCTCCTCCACGACGAATATTCTCAGCATGCAGAACCGACCAGACATCATTTTCCGTCACCCCGTCTCGAAGAGATTTATGCATTTCAGCAACTGCTGCCTCACATGAAGCCATTGCACAGCGCATCGCTTTTATCTCATCTGGGCCTTTAATCATTCTGGCTTGTTCAGTAATATGCTGACCATCAGATATTTCGATCCCCAATTCATCCAGAGCACGCAAACCAGCTACTTCTATCTTATCTACGGCCAATCGACGATTATTTCCACAATGATTACGCATCAGATCATCTACCTGAACAGCAAATTTATGGGCGTGTTCATTCACACGACCTCCTGATTCAAAGTAAAAGAATGCAGCACCTCCCCGAATCTCACGTACCAATGGCAGGTGTGCTGAGAGGTGTTCGCAATTATGAAAATCCCACAACACCATATAGCCATCTGCGGAAACAAAGCAGGCCCTAGCAGGGTTATGAGTGATCCAAAGCTGCATATTAGTACTATCTGTTGCATAACGAATATTAAGCGGATCAAACAGTAATATCCCGCCCAAATCATTGGATATCAGTTGATTACATAAGCGCTCTAGGCGATATTCACGCATAGAATCAAGATGAGGAGGCTCTAAGCCAAGTGCAGCCCATTCTTGAAAAGCCAGAGGCGTCGGGCCAATTTCTACGCGATCATTATTCTCTTCAGATCCGTCCGGCTTTAAAGCTATAGCTCTACGTCGATTGGGATCTATTTTCCGGTTAGAGGAAGACAAGGTGAATGGTGATATCATAATTTAATATCCATTTTTTGGTTGGCAAATATTTACCGTAATAACACTGAAATTCAGTTTATACATCGGTATCAATGAACAAATTTTCAGTATTTACAGACAGCTAATGTGTCAGAGATAACGGTATCGATTACTGACTGGAGCAGTAATTTTCCACTTTCCCTCTACGCCACGCTTTATCACTACATGACACCCTGGCGAAATAATGACCTCATCATCGAATTGAGAGCGGATAACCGCCTCGCCGCTTTGCACTACAAACTGGACATCCTGATCGTATTTATATTCAAAAACATCCGTATCTCCACTCTCCCATAGCGCCCAACTTTGACACTGCTGCAATTCAATTTCTGTTGCCTGACGAACCATGATTTTCAACATAATCTAACCTTTAGTATTTTCTTTGATCGCAATAAAAATAGTTTTTCTCTCAGTAAAATGATCAACTGCTGCCCAACCATTTTCGCGCCCTATACCTGACATTTTCACACCGCCAAAGGGCATATTGACGGGAGTAATGTTATAGGTGTTAACCCAGCAAGTTCCGGCCTCTAGTTGTGCTGCTACTCTATGAGCTCGGGATAAATTCTCTGTAATGACACCGGCAGCTAAGCCAAATTCAGAACCGTTAGCTCGCGCAATGACTTCTTCTTCTGTATCAAACAGTAATACAGACATAACGGGGCCAAAGATCTCCTCTCGAACGATGGTCATATCATCATGACAGTCTGCAAAAATGGTTGGTTTAACATAGTTCCCCTTAGCTAACCCCCCCTCAACTGCACGTTCACCCCCTGTAACCAATCGAGCACCTTCTTCTATACCCTTACGGATATATCCCAGTACTGTTTCCATATGAGCGGTATCAATTAAGGCTCCCATATCCGTTTCAACATCAAGGGTATCACCCAGTTTAAGCTGCTCAGTACGTACCACCATTTTACTAATAAAGTCGTTATATACGGACCGCTGTACAAAGACTCTAGTACCATTAGTACAGATCTCACCTTGGGTATAAAAGTTGGCAAACAAAGCAGATTCAACGGCGACTTCTAAATCAGCATCATCAAAGATAAGCAGTGGCGACTTTCCTCCCAACTCCATCGTAAGGTGCTTAAGCGTCGAAGCGCATTGCTTCATTATGGCCTGACCTGTCTGCACCGACCCCGTCAGTGAAACCTTACTAATGTCTTTGTGGCTGCATAACGATGAGGCAATGTCACGTCCCGCATGAATCACATTAAACACGCCATCCGGTAGCCCTGCCTGTTTCATGATTTTGCCAAGTTCCACGGCTGTCACCGGTGTGAGTCCAGCTGGCTTGAAGACAACTGAGTTACCACACGCCAGTGCTGGTGCGGATTTCCAACTAGCAATCTGGAATGGATAATTCCAAGCACCGATAGCAAACACCACCCCCAAAGGTTCACGAGTGGTATAGGCAAAACCACCATCAACCTTAATATGTTCACTCTGTAACGTCTGTGCAATGGCGGCAAAGTATTCAAAACAATCTGCGGCACTATCGACATCCGCCTCTGGCGTTTCTGATATAGGTTTACCCGCATCCATCGCTTCTAGCTCAGCTATTCTCATCCTATTGATTCGAATTAGGCGAGCAACCTCATTCAATATTCGTCCTCTTTCTACTCCGCTATAACCCGCCCATACTTTTTGCCCCAATTTTGCAGCATTTACCGCCTCTTGCGCCTGCTTGTCACTGACATAACAAACACTGGCTAACAGCTCGCCATTGGCAGGATTAATTGAATCCACTGCATGTCCACTATCACCAACAACCATTTCACCGGAAATGTAATTTGTCACTTCAAAATCAAGCATGTTTCTTTACCTCGTTAAGGTTATTCCTATGGAATGAGAGAGATTCAGGTTTCAGTAGTTTATGGCCCAAAACCATATCACTCGCTTTTTCAGCAATCATAATTGTTGCGGCATTAATATTGGCACTGGGTATAGAGGGTATAATGGAAGCATCAATAATCCTGAGGCCTTCAACACCAAAAACCCGAAGCTGATTATCAACCACTGCCATAGGATCATCATCACGGCCCATCTTGCAGGTTCCACAAGGATGATAGGCACTAGCAGCATCATCTCGAATAAATTCATCCATCGCTTTTCCATCCCGAATATGAGATCCAGGAGTGTCTTCACGATACTGATATTTTTTAAATGCGGGTTGATTGGCAACCTCCAAACCTAAACGCATTGACTCACGCATGACTCGCCAATCTTCATCTGTGGCCATATAATTGGGGTCAATTCGCAGGGGATCATTAATATCACTGCTCCTCAAGCGCACATTTCCTCGACTAGTTGGCCGCATTGGCCCAACCCCTATGCGATATCCATAGGTAGTAGAGACAGGAATCCAATCTTTATCAAAAAACACGGGGAAAAAATGAAATTGCACATCAGGATGAGCAACCTCCTCTGAGCTGTTAAGAAATGCCCCTACATGACACTGATTAACCGATGCCACTCCTTTCTTAAAACCAAACCACTGTATACCTGCCCACAACATGCGATGTGGTTGCAACTCACGGTTCAGAGAAAGCGGGTGTTTCGTTTCAATTTGAATATGACACTCTAGGTGATCTTGAAGGTTCTCACCGACCCCCTTCAAATCGACTTTGCATTCAATTCCGTGCTCAGCCAAATGTTCACTAGGTCCAATTCCTGAGAGCATCATTAGTTGAGCCGAACCAAATACACCACTAGTAAGCAGCGCTTCGCGTTCAGCACGTACATCGATAATCTTGCCCTTGTATTTCACCTTAAATCCAGTAGCCCGCGTACCATCAAGGTTAATTTTCAGAACTTGACAGCCCGTCCAAATGGTAAGGTTTGGATTTTGAGGCTGACTATGTAAATAACCAAATGACGCACTGTTTCTGATGCCATTCTTGACACTCATTTCAAATCTAGAAACCCCCTCTTGCTGAAACCCATTAACATCATCGGTAAGGGGAAATCCCGCCTGTTGACCGGCCCTAAGAAAAGCGGCATTAAGTGGACTCAGGTCTTTCTGAACCTGGGCGCGAATCAGACCAGATTGACCTCGATATGCACTATTTATTTGACTACTCTCGATTTTTTTAAAATAAGGTAAGCAATCTTCCCAACCCCAGCCATCGGCACCCTCATCTTGCCAACGATCAAAATCAAGAGCATGTCCACGTAGCCATGTCATACCGTTTATTGATGAGGACCCCCCAAGTACTCGTCCACGGGGTTGCTGTATCATACGATTGTTGAGGTGTTTCTGTTCTTCGGTGAAATACCACCAATTGTATTTTGAAGTGGGTTTGAATGCTGACCTTAAACCTGCAGGCATTCGGATAATCCAGGACTTATCGGTTGTGCCAATTTCAAGCAACAAAACCTTGTTACCTGCATCGGACAAACGGCGAGCCAGCACGCATCCAGCTGATCCTGCGCCTGAAATAACATAGTCAAATGTTGTTTGCATTTCTTATTCTCCGCACCCATTAGATAATTAGCAGGTGATTATAAAAATACTTATAAAAAAGACATTTTGGATTTAAATGACAATGAGTAAATATTAAATCCCGTTATTATTTTTAGTATTTCGATTTCGTAAATTATTAATAACTGAAATTCAATATATTTTAAAAAATTACAAAAAAAAAATTAATAGTTTAAATGCGAAACATAAATTAAATTTATGATTCTCGAGATTCTCGCTTCTATCCCAGTAAAACCAAGCACTTAACCTTATCGCTATGATTTTAGCGATTATGTAATGTGTCGATATTAGATTGGTATATGTCGCTATATGTTGGAGTGGGCCTGTTAATGAAAGGGGGCCATTTGACAGAATTTATTTAATAGTTACGATTGGGGTATAAGAGTCGAAAAAATGTTATTCGTCCTCGCCGGATAACTCTAAAAAATTTCAGACAGTAGGTAATATATTGCGTTATTTAGATCTCAACCAGCTACTGACTTTCAAGACGATTGCCGATTGCAACAGCCTGACCCTAGCAGCACAAAGGTTACACAAAACGCAGGCAGCCATCAGTATCCAGCTAAAAAAACTTGAAGAGAAAACAGGAAAAAAGCTTATCGAACGGGGCTATCATAGTGCACAGCTGACCCCGGATGGCGAATTGCTACTGCAATATACTAGAAAAATATTGATACTCAGTGATGAAGCTCTCAACACCCTTAATCCTGAAGATATCACCGGCACAGTTCGGTTTGGCATACCGGATGACTATGCCAGTATCTTTTTACTCAACACAGTGAAACGCTTTGCAAAACGCTTTCCAAATGTACAGCTTCTGATACGAAATGACATTAGTCAAAACCTTTTTTCGGCACTGGAAGATGGGGCATTGGATTTAGCGTTGGTAACGCTTAGAAGCAGCGATACTCATACTGAAATTCTACGACGTGATCCATTATTCTGGGTAGCAGAAGAACATTTCACACCAAACTTAGATAAACCGGTTCCCTTAGCTCTTTATCCCCATGGATGTGAGTTCAGAAAACATATTCTTGATGGTTTAAGTCAAACCCAAAGAGATTATTATATCGCTGTAGAATGTACGGGGGTAACAGGCGTAAAAATTGCCGTGGACAGTGGTCTCGCTATTGCAGCTACATGCGCTTCACTTATTCAGCCTAACTGGAAAATTCTTGATCATACAACATGGTCGCTACCGGAACTTGACGCAGTCGTGATTGAACTTCGAACTGGTAGCGGTGACATCAGCCAAGCACAAAAGCATTTTTCCGATGAGCTACGCAAACAAGTATTATCAGTTTGATAAAAACACCATCCTCAGATAACTCAGAAAGGTACCGCTTCGATATCATTAATCAGAGGCCTTTTGAAAAATATGAACATCACTTTCGAACTAAGAGAAATGCAGACGGTTGTTGATTAGCTCAAACCACCGTCCATAAAGGCATGGCCTTATGAAACACCACACAAATAATTTAATAGGCAAATTTAAATAGTTGCTGTGTGCTTATTCATTGACTATAAGTCTGAATAGCTACTGGCCAAACTTAAAAAGAGTCGATTTATTCAATGCTGCCATTACTAAGTTTAATTATTCCAATACACTTGTTTTAGGCGACTACCAGCAGATTCATAACTATTATGGTAACAATAATGAGCAGAAATCGGCTCAATCACATTCCAACATACTACAGTCTCCTCTTCAATTGTGACTAAATCACCCGACTCAACATCCAATATTTCACCGCTATTAAAAGATAAAATAGCCTTACCCTCTTTCACGTAATATGAAACAGTTCTATCATATTCATTGGTATACTCTTCTACTTGGCAATTCCAAACGGCCCAATCAACAAGCTTACGACAGGTATCACTTGACGCCTTTCGCCTAGAAACAAGCGGTGAATCAAAATCACGGCATAGTGCTTGGTTCATAAATATATTCCTTTGTTTATAACGTAATTAATTTTGTTCAAACTACACTGCTACCTGATTAAATATTAAAGATAGCTTTCTTCAAATGGGCAATCAGAAAGAGGGACAGGTCCGTCTTTTGTAATGAGAATCGGTTGCTCAAGTTTTACCCCTTCGTCTCCACCAACCGCACCAATATAACTTTCTACACAGATAGTCATACCTTCTTCAAAAGTGCCCGAATACTGCCAAGTTTCTGCATCTTCGGGGTAATAAATAACGGGGTATTCAACACCAAAGCCAATACCATGGATCATTTCTGCATATCTATTTGGAACATAAATATCAGGCATTTCCCATGATTTCTCACTAAACTCTTGATATGTCAGTCCAGGTCTAAGTAATGCCATATTATGCTGAAGCTGTTCATAAGCTTGAGAATACAACCTACGTTGCTTATCTGTTGGCTTACGGTCACCAACCACAAAAGCTCTTGATTGATCAGTAAACATCCCATGTGGACCGATTAAATCACTATCAAAAACAAGAAATTCACCCGCCTCTAGCACCTTATCGCTTGTCTCTGAAAACCAAGGGTTTGTTCTATGGCCTGATGACAAGAGACGTGTTTCCTGGTGTTCCCCTCCGTGCTCCATATTATATTGATTCATAATTGATAGAAGATAACTCTCGGTGACGCCTGGTTCTGCGTGTTCACGTACCTTAGCTATTGAGTCAGTGCATACTGACATTGCATTTTTTATCATTGCAATTTCATCAACAGATTTGATTGATCTTGCTAATTCCATGGGAGCTTTAGCATCTTTTAATGATAGTCCGCTTTTCTGCAGACATAATAGAGGTAACAGATCGGCTCTATCTATACCCAGCACCCCTCCTTTGCCACAGGTTTCATGAAACAAATCAGTAATTTCATTTGCCCAATTTTGTGCATGCTCTTCAGCACGATTTCCTGAACCAAAATAATCCCATGATTTAGCTGGGCGGGATTCATCAATTGTCTCTAGATCATCTGATAGGTGTAAAGCGCCGCCGTAATCAAACAAAACAACATCCCCAACCACAGGAACAAACACATACCGTGACATATGATGAGATGTCCATATCTGCATATTTCGACAGCCTGTCGCATACCTGAGATTCAAAGGATCAAATAAAATGGCGGCATCCATTCCACATTTAGCCAGCATTTCACGAGTCCGATTCAAGCGATAAGCCCTCGCACGTTTTTCATCAACAACATTAGATAAAAGATTTAACATAATTCGCTCCTGTATATTTATATTGCATACAATAACGATCAAACTATAATTCAGTCAAACGGAATCAATTTAACCTATAATTCAATTATATTTAATCATGAGCCCAATACTTGATCTTGAACGTATCCGTACTTTCTTAACTGTTATTTCACACGGCAGCTTTAAAAGTGCCGCTAAACAGTTAAATAAAACACCATCGGCTCTAACTATGCAGCTTCAAAAACTGGAAGAACAGTTAGGTCATCAATTAATGAAACGAAGTAATCGAGGTATTGAACTAACAGAAGCAGGCCGAATATTAACAAAACATGGAGAAATGCTGATACGTGCAAATAATATTCTAATATCAGAATTAAGAAGTGACGAATTAAGTGGCGTCTTTACTTTCGGCTCACCCTCTGACTATGGACCAACACTTTTACAAAAATTATTGCCAATTATTCGTTTAGAGTTTCCCAAAATTATACCTCGCGTAATACTAGAACCAAGCAGAATTCTTAGGCAAAGAGTTAAAACAGGTGAAATAGATATTGCCATTGTTGCTAGAGAGAATGGTTCAGATGAAGGTAATTTGTTGTGGCAAGAGGAACTTAATTGGTTTGGTTCTACGAATCATGAGGGTGATACTCTACCCATATCCCTATTGTCTTCCGATTGTGTGCTCCGTGATATCACTTTAAATGCGTTGTCTTCTTCCAAACTGAATTACCAAATAGTCCTTGAATCATCATCAATCACATCCCTTAAAGATGCTGTTGATACTAGTTTTAGTGTGGCCTTATTACCTCAATCTCTTGCATTACAGCTCAATGAAAAAAGAAAATCGTCAATACTAGGCTTACCAAAAGTCTCTCCTATAGAATTTGCAATAATCACCTCGTCAGGCCTTGACGAGCGAAGTAAAGAAAAATTGCAACAACGACTGGAAAAGACTCTTTATGGAACCTACGAATAAGTATTTCTCATGAGATATTCACATTTTTCTTTGAGCTTTCTCATGGCGCTTTAACTGGCAGAGATTTCATCAACAAACGTCGAAAAACACGTAAAGAGCATTTTTATCCTATGGAATATGCAAATAAATCTCTCGCATGTTCCTTTAGCTCTTCACAATACAGATTTAATCATTGTATTTCAGCTTTTAAACGATGGTTGTAAGCTTTGTATTCAAGTAAAAACATTTACCTCGCGCCCATTTTCGTTGTAGTAAGTATAATAGTGGGCCCCCTGTGTCAGGATTGTTGTCACCCCTTAAAATCATCCATTAATTCAATATAGGGGGTGGTAAACAGAGAACTAGATGGCCCGATATTCACAAGAACGTAAAGAGGTGATCCTTATAAAGTTATTGCCTCTCCAAAGTATAACTGTCGCAAAGGTCGCACTGAATGAAGGTATCTCCTCTAAAACTTTATATCATTGGCGCAATATACTCAGAAAAGAAGGTCAACCCGTGCCAGGTAAAACATTAACCAGTGACGAATGATCTGCTTAAACTAAACTTGCAGTCATTATCGAAACAGCCCCATGTCAGAAGCTGAAATGAGTCAGTACTGCCACGAAAAGGGCTTATATAGAGAGCAAGTGTTTGAGTGGAAGCAAGATTGTTTAGGGGATTTTCAGTCAAGTAAATCCCAAGATAAAGAGATAAAAATTCAAGCAAAAGCTAATAAATCCGAGATAAAATCATTGAAACGAGAGCTGCGATATAAAGACAAGGCGCTCGCTGAAACGGCCGCGCTATTGGTGCTCAGAAAAAAGCTCAATTTCTTGTGGGGAGACGACAGCGAGGAGAGCTAACCCCGCAGACGGAGCGTGCTAAATTAGTCGCGTTAATCCGAGAGGTTCATCATAGCGGCGCAAGGCTGGATAAAGCATGTGAAGTCGCTTTACTGAGTAAGCGGACTTATCGTCGTTGGCATCGTGCAGGAACAGTACAGGCTGACCGACGAGCAACCGCCGTAAGGCCAGAGCCTGCCAATAAGCTGACACCCCCCGAACGTCAGCAAGTGTTGGATGGTGAATGTCTAGGAAAGAGGGGGCGATTCAGTGTCAGAGTAAATTGATTATATGCACGATTAAAAAGTATTTTATCAACGCTCTCTTCTAGTTTCTTTAGTTGAATACTTACTGCTGCTTGAGTCCTACTAAGCGAGACTGCTGCCTTAGTAATATTCCCCGTATCTACAATCGCAACAAAGGTAGCTAATTGATTAATGTCGAACCTTTTCATATACATATCATCTAGTTATTAGATTATAAATCTGTACCATGCTATTAGAGTATTATAATACCGGATGCACCATGGAGTGGACTTCAAAGTTGTTAATAAATGCTCAATTTGCGGAATGTATCTAGGGAACCTGCGATTAAGCCAAGTTATTCGCAGGTTTAAACTAAAAACGACTATATGACGTATTTTTAGCTGATTTGTCTCCTATATTGTCCACGTTAGGCCTGTTTTGACCTAACTTTGCGTACTTTGGTCGAACTAACGCCTTGCTGCTCGAATCATCTGATCGGTTCGTGCAACATTAGCCAGTGCAAATAACATGGCGAGTTTATTGTCATTTTTCTCAAGACCTCGGTACCTTGCTTTCACAAAACCAAATTGACACTTAATAATTCGAAACGGGTGCTCGACTTTGGCTCGGATACTCGCTTTAATAAATTCGGTTTTAATCGGATTTTTATTAATACGAAGATGCTTTTTTAGGACTTTCGTTTTACTCGGTATCTCTGCTATCAACCACTGAGCCGTAACATCCTTTAGTTCTTCACGCTTTTGCGCCCCACGATATCCTGAATCAGCACCAATAAATGTCTCATCACCATGAATAAGGTGTTTGGTTTGATTAAGGTCGTGCTCATTGGCCGCTGTTGTTGTGAATGTATGTGTGAGCCCTGTCCTTGCATCGACGCCAATATGCGCCTTCATACCAAAATGCCATTGATTCCCTTTCTTGGTTTGGTGCATGTCAGGGTCTCGTTTTCCGGCTTTATTTTTAATTGAGGTGGGCGCCTCTATAATCGTGGCATCAACAAGTGTGCCTTCTTTTAAGAAAATACCCGCTTCAGATAACCATTTATTCACTTCCATAAATAACGTTCGCGAGAGCTTATGTGGACTTCCCAGACTTTTCTAGAAGCTCATTAACGTTAAAATCTAGTTAAGCAAGAAGCTGCAAAAACTAGAATAGTGACATTCAACAGAAATACTATAAGACCTTCCGTCTTAGTGTTTAAAAGACACATCAAAAGATGTTTGAGTGCCTAGGCAACTTGCTATTGCTTAGACTTCAGCTGAAATTTTTTATATAAATCATATCTAAATAAAATCCAGCTGAAAATCTTTACGAACTCTCGCTACATTCCAACCATTTGCCTTTAGAGTTTCAAATTCGTCGGGGGTCCAATCAATTTTTCTTGTAGTAGTTTTTTGGTGGGATTCAGGAATCGCCAAACAAATGAGATGAGTAGGCCTAGTTAACCCAACATAAAGTGTATTTATCCACCCCTTTTGCAAACCCGTTGCTTCAGTAGCTTTTAACGTTCCAAGAAGGTAAGGCTTCAATTGACCTAATATTGGCCCCCTATTTGTACTTTCAAGTAGTAGTGTTGCTGTATGTGTCTGCCCTTTGACCGAATGGATAGAGCCAAGCTTAAGCTCAATAGAGTCCTCACTACCATTGAATTTATGTCTGTATAAATTATTTCTTTCTCCAGCACTTTTTTCAAGGTGATTTTCAGGAAAACCAACTTCATGCCAATTAAGAAACTTGATTTTAGTTAGGTCAATATCAGCTCTATTTATAAGAGAGCTAATCACCTTAAAAACAGATGTAGTTACCTCCCCCCAGCTATGTTCATCCATTTTATTAGAGCCAGTCAAAGACTGAAGAACAACTTGGGTATAGATTACTGACAAAGTACCACCTACTTCACGCTTAATAGCACGATGTTTATTTTCCACTGACTTTATCTTTGAAAAACTTGTGCCTTTGATATTATAGAGGCTATCACTGCAGATCAAAAAACAAGCTCTCAATACTCCTTCGGCAAACTTTTCCATACCAACAGATAGGCTCTTGGTATCCCGAATAAGATATCTGCCATGATTTAGGTAATCAATTAAATAGCTATGCTGCTGGTATTCTTTCGTCATTTTTTCAGCAATATATGGCGTATAATAATCCCTAATAGTTCTTGCAAACTCTTCTTTTGTAGGAGCTCCATCCCTATCTTTATGAACATGAGAACAAACCTTCACATTTGCAGACTCAAGCTCAAAAGAAGCTAATTCCTTTGATAGAAGCTCAGCAAATGCTGGAATAACAAAACTTCTGGTCTCTTCTGTAAAAAACAATACACAATGATTACAACCTCCATTAGAAGCTGCTCTAACTCCCTGCATTGCGATGCTTAAAGGGCTTGTCTCAAAGCTCGCAGCAATTGATGAAATGCTTTGATCAAATCGATGACTAACAGGTAAGGTCAATTTAGCAATACTTGATGATGGATATGGGTCTAAACCATCTAATGGCATGGGAGGTTCAAAAGTATAGATTGTTTGATTTGCATCTCCAAACCTTTGCCTAGTGACAGTGTTTAGTTCAGGTATATCTGATAAAAATAGCTTATGAAGCATTTCAGCCTGAGAGAAGGAAGTATCTTGTGCTTCATCAATAAACAGAAGAGGGAATCTCGCCCGAATTATTTTATATACGTCTTCAGACGAGCCCATTAATGCTCTGGAAAACACAAAAATATCACTAAAGCAAAATACTCCCTTATTTACGACCTCTTCAACGCATTTTCTAAGCAACAACTCTAGATTATCGGGAAGTTCAAAGACCTTATCTCCACCTCTAGTCACACGAACTGCATTGTAAAATTCATCAACGAGTTTCCAATGAAGAGGGATGCCCAGGCGTTTTTCTGATTCATTCTTCTTCTCATGTTCAGCTAACCATTGCTGAGCTTCAATATATTTTTTCGTAGTAGATTTCGAACTCAGAGTATCATCCATACGTTTTTTAACTTGCTCAGCGACAAAGTGATCAGTTAAAGGGAGATAATTATCTTTTTGAAGCAACTTACGCCTTTGAGAGCGACAAAGATCATCATCAATACTAACTAATGGAATACTTTTTGAATTTAAATATGGTTTGGCTAAAAAGTCACTAAAGAAGCTATGAATAGTGCCTATAAAGTGAGGGTGGTGAAGAAGTCTCTGCCCTTCGACTGTACTACCTAACCGTCTTTGAATTTCCTCTCTAGCTGCATTTGTCATAGATAGAACACAGATTCCCTGTGTTTTAGAAGTCCAATAACGTGATAATAGCGCTAATTTAGCAACAAGCACTGTCGTTTTGCCACTACCTGGACATGCCTCAACATCTAGTTCATCAAGGTTTTGTAAAACAGTTATTTGATGCTGATCAAAACCATTTTTTAACCCTAAAACTAATTCGACCCATTTAATATCTTCCGCAGAAAAAGGGGGGGCATCTTCATTCTGATTACAATTTAACAACGAGCGAATACTATTCATCACTATCGCCCTCAAGTGGTAAAGGAGCCACATCAGTAGTAACATGACTGATTGCTTCTACCAATGCGGCAGGAAGCACTCCCTTCCAATAAGCAACGCGATCATACTCCAAGCCTTCATCACACTTCAGCTGATCATCTATATTTTCTAATAATACTCCAAGGTGCTGGCCAGCAGCGGCTTTCGAAGCCTTTTTCTTCATTATTAATGAGGCGTATTCATCATCTATATAGTCAGATACACTAACTGGTTTCAAGAAAAGCTCATAGACTTTACCCGCCAATACGTAGATATCCGTATATTGCCCTGCTAAAAATTCATAATAACTTTTAGCAGCTGTCTCAACCTTCGCTTGCTTAGACTTATCATACACAGTCGAATGTTCAGCTTTAGCTAAACAAGCAGCTACTGCCATTTCTTTTGCTAAACCATGAAATGCTAAAGAGTATTCTAAGGTCCAAGGGCCGGAGTAAAAACCTTTAACAAACCGCCCTTTGTAATCACGTTTAACTCCTTCAATTTTTCTAGAGTCTGATTCATTTTCTGTGAAGCTAGAAATTATCTTCTTAGGCAGAGCAGCGTCTAACGCTTGAAAGTCTGGAATTCCACCACTTTGGATAGTTTCATACGCACTATCCCACAGTAAATTGAGTTGTGAATTACCTTCAACACTATCAAGTTTAAGTTCACGTGCAGCCAGAAACGGGATTAAATCCCAGTCATGTAAACAAGCAACATTAATTCCTGGGTTAGGGTAAGTTTTTGTACCAGAGAATATATTTGCGTACCGACTAAGTCCAGTATGTCCCACATTGACAATAGACACGCCATTTTCCGTAAAGTCCTTACCAAGTAGTTTAGCTATAGAAGGGACTAATAAGTTCTCTGCGTCGCCCTCAACAATCATCACTCCTCGACAGAAAAATAAATTCGATTTTGTTGCATCAATAAAGCGTTCTAGAAAAGTGTAATCATCTTCAGGTAACAGGCCAGCAGCATTAAAAGGCAGAACTTTCCCTTTGTGAATCATGCTCATACAATTAATTGGTAACTTTGACGCTAGTGTAGGACTATGAGTTGATAGAATTACTTGTAAATGAACAGAGTGTTCTTCTTTGTGTTTTTGGACTTTGCTTTGCAAATATTGGATTAACTTTAATTGTCTCTGAGGATGTAAATGCGCTTCTGGTTCCTCGATAATCAATAAGGCAGGTTCATCTTTAGAGTCAGCTAGAAGAAGCATTTCACATGCAATATATAGTAAATTATTTGAACCTAACCCACGCTTACCACCGATATTATCCAAAGAGATACCAATTTTCTCTAACATCTGCCTCTTGAGTGCTTCTTCATCTGCATCAGGTCCAATACCTAACTTAGCCTGAAGGTTATCTCCAGACATTTGTAATGGCTTCAAAAAATTTGTATTAAGGGTTTCTGTTGTTGAGCCTATTGCAGGCTGTCTTTCTAGTAGTTGATTTACTAGGCGAGCAATACCAACAACACCTATTTTATCAATAACTTCACCAAACTTATCTTCAGATACAGAAGATAAGTCAATTTCACTTTCACCGAAATCTATTGCAGATTGCTTCCGCAATATTTTTGAAATTCGTGAGTTTCGCCCAGCATCCATTTCTTTTTCTGCATCGCGAAGCGGACGAAGGTAAGTAGCCCGAAGGTTATCTCTCACATCAGCATCTAATTCCTTTAGCCCGTGAGCTGAAGTTGGAAGACCTGCAAAAATTATAGTTCTTACTTTTCCTTTGAGTAGAACTGCATTTAGCGTAATATTTAAAACAACAGGGTTATCCTCAGCTTCAGGCTGGTAGGTTAAATAGTCAGCAAAATAGCCCTGCTCAGCGAGAGATAAATCTATAAAAAGAGCGTATATTGAGAGCTCTTTGGCCTGAATACCTTCACGGGAATAATGAAAGTCTTCAGCTGTAGGTTTAAGAGTTTCTTGATCTCTAGTACCAAAAACTATTCTCAATGCATCAATAATAGCTGTTTTTCCAGCATCGTTTTCACCAACGAGAGTATTTAAACCCACTTGCAACGGCATTTTTAGCTTGTTACTACCTTCTCCAAAGCATCTAAAATTCTCAACAACCAGTTTACTTATATACACAGTTACCATCCGTAGCTATTAAAATCATTTATACAGTAGCACTTAACTTATTAATTATGTGATTAAAATTATGTGATTCAGGTCATAAATATTTTATAAATCACCAATTCTGGACATCATTTAACGAACTATTCTTCCTTTCGAATCTTACTCAATCTACTCTTCATAAACTCATTACAAAAAAACTCAAACCAAGCAACATTCGCTCTTCGTGAATAATAAGCCACTATTCCTGTTCTAACCCTCTCAGTATTTATATGTTCTCATCAACAGTGAGTTATATTAAAGTCGCTTCATTTACTATACTGAGTAATATATTCAATCAAATTAAGGCTTATCTTGGTGTTTTATGAAACACAAAAAATTTAATCTCCAAATTAATGCTGCAGCCCTATCTTGGCTTGATAAAAAAAGAGCCTCGGAACATTGGGGTTTAACGCTAGATCAAATAAGTGATCTATTAGGTGGGGTCTCTCAAAGCACATATGAATCTTTGCTTAATAAGGCAAGCACGACTCATGCTGTTGAGCTTAGCGCTGATGTAGAAAATCGGCTATCTCTACTATTAGGAATTCATAAAGCGATTATTTTGTCTTCACCCAAAAGCCGCGAAATCGACTTCTGGAACAACCCTATTAATCATCCACTATTTATGAGTAAAAGTGCAAAAGAAAGTCTATTACTTGACCCATCTTTAACAAACTTTACTGCAATCAAGAAATATTTTGAAAATAGTGTAGCTTAAACTTAACAAGGTACTGTCAAAAGCGTTTTAGGACTATTGCCCCCCATGAGCAATGGTAATCCCCCCGAAAAATAATAGAAGTCAGCCGTAGAGTTTTCTAATAAGCTAATTACTAGGGAGATCACGATGAAAAATAAAACCTAATCAGATAGTCAAATCATGGGAATCTTAAACTAGGCCGGAACAGGGGTACCTGTGGCTGAGTTATATCGCGAGCATGGCATTGGCAATTCAACCTTTTATAAGTGGCGGGCCAAGTTAGGTGGCATGGATGCGTCTTTAATCACTCGATTGAAAGAACTCGAAGAAGTAAACCGTCGCCTTAAAAAGATGTATGCCGAAGAAAAGCTCAAGGCTGAAATCATACAGGAAGCCATGGCAAAAAAGTGGTGAAGGCCGCTGACCGTAAGCCGATGGCCAAACGGGCTGTGGTGACTTATCAACTTAGTATTGCTTCTGCCTGCCGGACGTTTAAGATCAGCGAGACCTGCTATCGCTACCAGCCTAGGTTCAATGATGAGAATCGGCTGATTGCTGAGCGATTAATCGGGCTCACCCAAAATCAGCGTAATTTGGGCTTCGGGCTGTGTTTTCTTTACTTAAGAAATGTCTGTGGCTATCCATGGAATCACAAGCGTGTTTACCGCATTTATCGTGAGCTACAACTCAACATGCGCATCAAACCTCATAAACGTTTAATCCGTGAAAAGCCTGGGCCTTTAGCGGTACCTGATCAAATCAATGAATGTTGGTCGATGGTTTTTATGCATGATCAACTCTCAGATGGCCGACGTTGCCGTTTGTTTAATGTGATTGATGACTTTAATCGTGAAGGGTTAACGATTGATGCTGACCTATCCTTACCAGCAGAGCGTGTCATACGGTCACTCAATCAGATTATCGAATGGCGAGGCAAACCCAAGGCGATACGATGTGATAACGGCCCTGAATATATCAGCGAGAAACTGAGTCGTTGGGCAAAAGAAAATAGTATTGAGCTAAGCTTTATTCAGCCTGGGAAACCACAGCAAAACGCTTATATAGAACGATTTAACCGCACTGTTAGATATGATTGGTTAAGTCACTACTTGTACAAGGACATTAAAGTGCTTCAGGATAAAGCGACGCACTGGTTGTGGACTTACAATAACGAACGACCTAACATGGGAATTGGTGGTATTACACCGATACAGAAAAGGCGTTTAACGCAAACTTTAAAATCTACACCTGAACTCCATTAAAAATAGGGGAATTACCAGTCAGTAAGAGGCACTAGCTACCCACAGTTCATCGATAGACATTTAAGTAAACTAGACCTTTCAAAAAATGACATCAATTTTGGATCTTTTATTAATTTAAACTCATTCATGCGGGTAAGAAAAATCTCTTTGCGTGTTTTACGGCGCTTGTTGTTGAGCTCGCTGTCGGCAAAAGTGAGCGGATGTGTCATGGTAGGACTCTTGAGGTTATAAACTCATTATCTCATGAGAGGGATTTGTTCGCAGGTTCCTTAGGTATCCAACTAAATTTTAAGATGAATTCTATCCTGATGAGTACTAATATAATCACACCAGCCTAGTCTATCAGAAGATTCCCATTCGACTATTTGATTATAAATCCAACTAATTCTATTGCAACTTTGGCACTTACCAGTTAGAACCGAAATGACACTCTGATAAATATTAAGTGATAAACCACAGCATAATGATCTATTAGTTTTTACATTAGACAAAGGTATTTGATGTTTCAAACATTCAACATCAAATAGCCATTCAAGCTTAAAGCATGTAAATCCATAAACTCTCATTTGTTCAAAAAGGCAGAAATGACAATAACGTAACTTAGTCTTTCCACTAGGAAATAGGCTACTAGGATTCAAGGTTACGCCATCAAATAAATATTTTTTAAACTTAACTATATCATCTTCAAATATTTTAATTATTGGCGAATGTTTAATGATTAAATCTTTCACATCTTCATCAGAAAAATCGTTAAACACAGCTGATCGAGTACTATCCAAATGAGGTAGTGCATTAACATAACCTCTTTGATTCACTATTCCATTCAACCCAGCCGTTCCTAAAAGATAACCTTGGCACATTAACGTTCTAATCAAAAAACTATGTATAGACTCTTCTTCTAAAGGACATAATTTCATAAAACTAAAACCACCATAGATATTATTTAAAATCAATCTAAAATTTCAAAAAATCAAATTTTATAAGAGAGTTAAAGCAGTAAAACTATCCACCTTTCTAAAACTTCCCTAAGGAGCTAGCGATTAAGTCACCTTATCTCAACCTTATCAGAAAATTCGTCAATCAAGGCGGTACTTTGACGTAATGTAAGCACCTTTCTAAATAAGATGTCTTTTTCAATAAGACCCTCAGGAAATGACCTAAAGCCTTAGTTCTAAGCTGTGGATCTGATCAATAGAATGATAATTAAGCCTAAATTCAGATAATAAGTGCGACACTGCAAGTCAGGTGTAGAAGAAGCCAACTGCTGACGTTGGTACACTTCTTCTTACCACAGAACAAAGCAGTACTAACATGAATTATCAGCAGTTGACCGAAGGGAAAAGATATCAGATTTCAGTCC